>Ga0224512_10000283_pt1 | contig 54066 bp, 50 predicted proteins | sample SF_May12_sed_USG_4_FD_169103 | JGI IMG/M metagenome (GOLD analysis project Ga0224512, IMG submission 169103) | Sediment microbial communities from San Francisco Bay, California, United States - SF_May12_sed_USGS_13 | ecosystem: Environmental > Aquatic > Marine > Sediment | place: USA...
TCCCCAAGCCTCGAAACCACCCTCCAAGGATCATCGCGAAAGCCCAAGTGGATTACAGGCATATGTGGCAATCCCGGACACATCCCAGATATTGGGCTACCACGTTCCGTGGCGAAACCTCCGACGCCGGCGGAGCGGGCGGGGTGCGGGGGTTACGGTGCCGGTTCTTCGTGTGTCTTTCGGGTCACGCCGCCCGGGTTTCCACCTCGAATCGGAATGGGGCGTCTACCCCTGGCAACGTTGGCCCCGGCCGAGTTTCCGGTTCCTGAAGTCTTCTGAGAACTGGTGAAACCAATGGTGATCCACCGAGGTCTAAGCCTCACAAGGAACTACCCCCGGGGAGGGAACCATGAATTTCTGGGATCAGTTTGTGGAAGGTTTGAGCGACATCGGGCGTGGCATCGCCGACTTTGCTCCGCGATTCTTCGGCGCACTACTCATCCTGCTGGTGGGATGGTGGATTGCCAAGTTCATTCGCAACATAATCCAAAAGCTCCTCGATCGGCCTGCGGTCACCAAAGTGATCGACCGTTCGGGCATCGGACCCGCGTTGCGTAACGCCGGATACACAGGGGCGTCGATCGTAGCCAACATCATCTACGCCATTCTGTTGCTCTCGGTATTCCTTCTGGCCGCGCAGGCGCTCCAGGTGCCGGAATTGGTTGACCTGCTGTCCGGGTTGATCGCTTACCTGCCGCTGGTGATCGTGGCAATCGTGATCCTGGTGATCGCGGCCGCTATCGGGAACTTCCTCGGCGATCTGGTGCAGCCCTGGGCCACCAGCCGCAACGCTCCGTGGGTGGCTGTGGTCGCCCGTTACGCCGTGATCATCTTCGGTGCGCTGACGGCGCTGGAGATCCTTGGTATCGGCCAGGTCAGCACCCGCATCTTCGAGTTCACCTTCGGCGCCTTTGCGGTTGCCTTCGCGGTGGCGTTCGGAGTGGGCGGCATCGAGACGGCCCGCAAATGGTGGGGCAAGTACCTGACGCCCCGCGGCTAACAACCGCCAATCTACGACGCGATGGGGCGGGCTCCGGTCCGCCCCATCGCAGTTCCCAATGGAGCCCCCCAGTTGTCGGGTCGCGCGACAGAGGGAAGGTTCGCAGTGCTTTGCTGTCCGAGCGCAGCGAGGACTGAGGGGGCAGCCGGCTCTCCCTCCTGGACCTTCATTGCCCCCTCCGACTCGGCTCTTCCGAACCGACTCACCTCTCCCGGCTCGCGCCGAGGGAGGCCACCCCAAACCGTTGCTCCCAAACAGCGTGAAGAGTGAAACCCTGAAACGTGAATTCGAAACATGAGACCTGAAACCCTTATCCGTGCCCTCGACCCCGGCGTGCGCGTCCGATCCCGGCCAGACGACCCGCCACCATGGCGTCGGCAGTGGTGGCCGATGACGTATGGGATGCCACAGCAGCGGCGAGCTCCTCGCCATCCAACACCAGCAACGTCGTGTTGGCGGTCGATCGCACGGTCGCCGTTCGGGGAAGATGGCGAAGGGGGGCAATCTCGCCGAACACGTCGTTGGGTCCGAGATCCGCAATAGGGAGCCCGTCGACCTCCACCGCAGCAGCGCCCTGCTCGATCAAGTAGACCTGGTCCCCCTCGCCATCCTGGTGAATGACCACCGTCCCGGACTCGATCTCGACTCTCTCGGCCCTTCGGGCGAGGTGCTCCAGAGTGGGCACGGGAAGGAGCCCGAAGATCGTGTTGCTGCGGAGCAGATCGAAGCGGGCATCCGGCACCTCGACCGATCCGTCGATAGACCTCAGCCGGGCTCTGGCGAGGATGGCTACCAGCACGAGAGCGGCGCCGGAGCCGATGACCCCGGTCTCGATGCTCGTTGCCGAGACCAACCAACCGGCCAGTAATGCCCCGATCCCGAGTGACCCCCAGTAGAGGCCCTCGTAGATTCCGAGCACCCGCCCCAGGTGACCCTCACCGACCGTCCTTTGCAGGAGGGTCTGCGCGGCGATGTCGATCTGCCCTCCGGCAATGCCGACCAGTAGGAACCCGGCCAGAACGGCGGCGAGGACCGGCCAGAGCCCAGCGAGCAGAAGACCGAGTCCCATCAAAAGGAGACCGATACCCAGGTAGCGGGCAAACGGATTCCCCCGCGAGAAGGTGGTCATGGCGATGGCGCCGATCACACCTCCGGCCCCGTTGACCGCCCCGAGGAAACCCGCCCCGGAGTCACCGAGACCGAGCAGATCGATGGCGACCACGACCGTGAACACATCGATGGCGCCGAGCAGGAGAGCCTCGATCGTCCAGAGACCCACCACCAGCGAAGGGCCTCGACTGGCGCGCAACGCCTTCCAGCCGTCGAGCAAGTCGACCTTCACTCGATGCCTTGCGGTCCGGGCCGTGATTCGGTCGGTGGAGATCGTGGCGGCCAGCACAGCTCCTACCACGAAGACCCCGCTTCCGATCACGAACACGGCCGCTGTGTCCAATGTTACGAACACCACGGCCGCCCCCAGCGGTCCGACCAAGAAGCCTCCATTTTCGACAATCGAGGAGACGGCGTTGGAGGCGGCCAGTTCTTCACGGGATCGACTCAGCTCCGGGAGTAGAGCGGTATGGGCGGGCCAGAACGAGGTAGCCGTGGCCGCGTCGAGCGCGGCGAGGAGATAGACGACCCCGATCGGGCTGCCCGCTCCGACCGCCACGAACAACCCGGCACTGGCCAGCGCCCGTCCCGCCAAACTGGCCGTCACCATGTGCTGACGAGGCAGGCGATCGGTCAGAACCGCCAGCAATGGACCGGCCGCCATGGCCGGGAGCGTCCGGATCAACGCCATCAACCCCACCGCCGCGGCGCCACCGCGATCGAAAGCGAGGACGCCGAGGGCGATCACGAAGGCGTACTCGGCCACGTTGAAAGCCGCCCAGGCGATCTCGAGGCGGCGGAGATTCCGGTTGACAAGCACCGTGGTGACGGCCCGGAAACGCTCGGTCAGGTGCGTGAGGAGCAGAGAAACCCGACGCTTCATGACATAGCCGGCGAAGACATATGACAAGGGAAGCTAGCTGAGGGGCGAGCGCCGGGAACGCGATCCGGTCGGTCCCGCGTGGGACCAACCGGATCTTGGTTTACTGCTTGTTACGCCACCAGCGTCCGCGAAGGGCTGCCGGTGATGGCGCTCAGCTCGTCGAGCACGTCGTAGTGACGGATCTCGAAGCCGTGGAAGGCCGGATTGGCCGTGAGGCCGGCGACCATCTCCGAGCCCAGGTACGCCTCAGCCGCGCTACGTGTTGTGAAGATGTGGAAGCCGCCTACGGTCTCGCCGTCGCGGATCCACGTTTTGGCCACCAAGCCGTCTACGTCGCACAGGGCGTGGGCGTAATCGGTGAATGGTCCTCGAAGGTCGTCCAGTGTGGCCGACGACCTGAAGGTGATGAGTACCGCATGCATGATTTCTCCTCTCTGTGCGGTCTGCTGCTTTTCTACCCGGGAGAGGTTGCGAAAAGGTTGCGGATCGGTCACAGCGTGATCAATCCGGATACCCTTGAGCGATGGAGTTCTCGATCCTCGGACCGCTCGAGATACGGGACGACGGCCGTCCTGTACCCATTCCCGGCGCGAAAGAGCGGGCTTTGCTAGGTCTGCTGGTGGTCGAGGCGGGCACGGTGGTCTCGACGGACCGGATGGTCTACGAACTGTGGGGCGACGATGCGCCGGTAACCGCCCTCCGGACGCTGCGGAGCCATGTGTCCCGGCTCCGACGGGTGCTTCCCTGCCCTGAGCAGCTGATCACCCGGCGGCCGGGCTACACCCTCGAGGTCGCCGCGAACTCGATCGACGCGGCCGTGTTTGAGAGGCTGGCCGACCGAGCCCGCCGGGACCTCGACCGCGACACCCACTCGGCTGCAGACAGCGCCGCTGCCGCGCTCGGTTTGTGGAGGGGGAGGGCCCTGGACGATCTGTTGGGGTTCGAGTTTGCCGAACGGGAGGCACGACGTCTCGAAGAGAGACGGGTCTCAGCAACGGAGCTCCGGTTGGACGCCGATCTGCGCCTCGGGCGGCACGATCACGTGCTTCCGGAGCTGAGAGCCCTCGTCGTCGACCATCCGTTCTATGAACGCTTCCTGGGGGTATGTGCGGTCCTCGCCGGTGAGCCGGAGGCGGGTTCACTGCTCGAGGATGCCCGGGAGCGCCTGCGTCTGATCGGCGACGACAACTGTCTCATCACCGCGGTGGGTTGGCTCGGCGTGGTGAGGGAACGAAACGGCCGGAGCGACGCTGCTGCGTGCTACGCGGAAGCTGCCAGGGTGTCCCGCAAGATCCACCACAAACCAGGCTTGGCCATGAGCTTCGACCGGATCGCCCGGCTTGCCTACCGGTCGGGCCGGACCTCTTCAGCAGTCCGCCTGGCCGGAGCCGTCCACTCGGCCGTTGAGGGGATCTCGCTGGCTCCCTACTACCTGGCTGAGCACCGAGCGCTGATCGAGGAGATCGGGGAGGGTGAGTTGCCGACGGGTGGGGAAGACCTCGAAGAGTTGGTGCCGTACGCTCTCGAAGTAGCAGCCGAGCTGACAGGACAGGGTTGACCATCCCCTTCGCTTTGCCCGGGTGCATTCCCCCTTCCCGAATCTCGTGGGTTGAGGCCGACGGGTTTGGAGGGCCTCCCTCACCGAAGGTGGGGAGGTGACTCGGTTGGGAAGAGCCGAGCCGGAGGGGGCATCAGGCGTCAGGACCCGGGCCCGGGTGCCCCCTCAGTCCTCGGTTCGCTCGGACGACTTCCCTGCTTCACATCGAGGGAGCCCCAGGGGGGCGGCCAGGTGGGGGTCGCCCAATCGCGCAACCCGTCACCTTCCAGGCGGAAGTAATGCCTCGCCCCTATAGAACGATCTCCCCGTCGGCGGTACCGATCCCGAGCCGGCGAATCCCTTTGTGTCCAGGAACGACGCGAAGGTCGAGGTCGTGGGGCTCCAGCCAGGCAGCCAGTTGTTGCGGGTCGCCGCCCAATTCCACCCAGGTGACGCCCGAAGGCTCGATGCGATGATCGGCACGGGCCAGGCCGGGATGGTATTGCGCAGGCACATCCCACTGGATGAAGAACGGAAGGCCTTCGGACAGGGCGATTTGCATCCCGACCAGCCGCCAGCTCAACTCGGTGCCATCGGGCCGCTGCCGTGACATCCCCTCCGGTTCCTGCCCGAGCCTCCGGGCTACTGCTTCGATGTCGTCGGTGCGGAGACACAACGCAGCCAACCGGTCTCCCCTCGTCACCTGATCGGCAACCCAGCGTCCGAGGGGACTGCCCGGGGCTTCGTCGGGATCAACCACTGCCATGAGCTCCAGGTAGCTGTGGCCGAGCGGCACGATTCGGTTGCCGGTGCCGTGGCCTCGATGACGGCCACCCGGGACCGAACCAAGGCCATGAGAGTCAGACAGCCGGTCGGCGGCCGCGTTGAGATCCCGAACGGTCATGATGACGTGATCGATCCGCAGCACGACCCGATCCTATTGGAGAGATGGGTGGCCACACAGGTGAGGGGCCGCTCGACCGGTGCCGCCAGCCGTTGGCAGCCAGCCAACCCGCGGTTCGCTGAATAGAGATGACGATCGTCGGGCCTACAAAGGCCGCGCTCCCGGGCGAGAATCCGGCGATTTGCCATCTTGATCTCGCTAATTAATAGTTCTATACTCATCGAATATAGAACTATGATCCGTTGGGCCGCCGGCGGGTCCTCTGCGGAGGGATTTCGGGCCCCGTCGGCACAGACCAGTAGACCTGGCTGCTCTGGAGGGGAGTCACCATGTCCCTGCCCGCAACTCGCGGAACGCCGAACGAGGGTCTCACCGCCGCCACGCTCGGCTTCTTTTTCGGATTCGCCGCGGTGGCGCTATTCGGACCGACTGCCAAGGAATTCAAAGATCTGATGGGCCTCACGCCGGCCCAGGTGGGATTGCTGGTGGCGGCCCCGTCGCTCTCCGGGTCGCTCCTGCGTATCCCCTTCTCTGCCTGGGTCGACACGACCGGCGGACGCAAACCGTTTCTGGTTCTGCTCGGGACTTCGGTGGTGGGGATGGCCGGACTGGTAGCCATCATGTATACGGCCTATCCGGACAGCCTCACACCGGGCATGTATCCCATCCTGCTGCTGCTCGGGGTGCTGAGCGGTTCGGGCATCGCGACGTTCTCGGTGGGGATCAGCCAGGTGTCGTACTGGTTCCCCCAATCGCGGCAAGGATGGGCGCTCGGCACCTACGCCGGGGCCGGCAACCTGGCTCCCGGCCTCTTCTCCTTCCTTCTGCCGCTGGTACTGGCCGGCGCCGGCCTTCCTATCGCCTATGTGGCCTGGTTGGGCCTGCTGATGATCGGATTGTTCCTGTATTGGCGGATGGGGCAAAACGCGCCGTACTTCCAGCTTCGCGACCAGGGGCTGAGCGCAGACCAGGCTCGGGCGGCGGCAGCTGATCTCGGTGAGGAGTTGTTTCCGGCCGGAACCGCCCTTCAGACCTTGGCGATTTCCGCCCGCAACAGGAAGACGTGGGCGCTGGTGGTGCTGTACTTCACCACCTTCGGCGGTTTCATCGCACTTACGGCGTGGCTTCCCACCTACTGGCGCGAGTTGCACGGCGTCTCGGCGTTTGCGGCCGGAGCTCTGACTGCCGTCTTCTCCCTCCTGGCCTCCGCCATCCGTATCGTTGGGGGCTCGATCGCCGATCGGATCGGCGGCGAAAGGACCGCCATCGCTTCGCTGACATTGCTGCTGGTCGGGGCAGCCATCATGACGTTTTCGGATGGGCTGGTCGTTTCGGTGCTCGCCGAAATCGTTATGGCGGTCGGCATGGGTGTCAACAACGCGGCGGTGTTCAAGCTGGTTCCCCAGGAAGTGCCAGAAGCCGTGGGCGGCGCCGCCGGTTGGGTGGGCGGCTTGGGGGCCTTTGGTGGTTTCGCCGTTCCTCCGCTGATGGGGGCGTTCGTGAGCGGCCAGCAACTATCAGGCTACGCGACCGGGTTCGTCGTGTTCGTCATCCTGGCGTTGCTGTCTCTGGTGGTGGCCTACCGACTGAGACGCCATGCTTCCCGCCCCGACACCATCCGCACCGAACCCGCATCATGAGGCTCGAGATCACCCGCAAAGCGGATCTGGCTATTCGGGCCATCCAAACCCTGAGGGACGGTGTCCGGCAGAAAGGAGCCGAGCTGGCCGAGGTGATCGGCACCACCCCCCAGTTCATCGCGCAGGTCATGAGGCCCCTTGTCGGACAGGGTTGGGTCACCTCAGAACCCGGCCCGACCGGCGGGTACACCCTTCGGAGCGGTCTCGGGGACATCTCTTTGCTGCAGTTGATCGAAGCGATGGAGGGGCCCACCGTTGACGACCGCTGCGTCCTGCGCGGTATTCCCTGCCCTCCCTTCGAGCCCTGTGCGCTGCACGACGCTTGGGCTCGGGCGCGTAATGCTCTGCTCGACGAATTGCAGGGGACCCCTTTATCGGAGTTGCAGAAAGGAGTCAACCAATGACGAGAACTGTTGGCAGGGTGCTGACCGTGACCGGTCTCACGCTCGCCACGTTCCTCTTGTTCGCAACCGCAGGCGCCCAGGAGGGTCCCGACGGCCAGGAGGTCTATCTGGCCAACTGCGCCGCCTGTCACCAGGGGACCGGCACCGGTGTACCGGGAGCGTTCCCGCCTCTCGTCAACAACCCCAACGTGCTGGACGCCGCCTACGTCCGCTCGGTAATCCTGGAAGGCAAGACCGGCCCGATCGACGTCAACGGCGTCACCTTCGATGGTGAGATGCCCGCCCAGGGTCAGCTCACCGACGTCGAGATCGAGGCGGTGATCGCCTACATCCAGACCGGGGTCTTCATCCCCGCCGACACTGCCCCGGTCGGCGAGGGCGGCGCCGCGATCGGCGAGAAGCTCTTTGTGGGCCGGGTCGGTCTCGAGAACGGGGGACCTGCCTGTCATGCCTGCCACTCCGCCGGAACTCACAGCAACCTGGGCGGACCCACCCTGGGACCCGACCTGACTGACCTCACCCAGCGCTACGGCGGAACCGAAGCTGTGGCCGCAGCTTTGGCCAACCCGCCCTCTGCCACGATGCAGCCGGTCTTCGACGGCAAATCCCTGACCGATCAAGAGCGCGCCGACCTGGCCGCCTTCTTCGGCTCGATCAGAACCCAAACGCTGGTCCAGGTCGACCTGCTGTGGATCTTCGGACTGGTCGGGGCGGCCGTCTTGCTCGGCCTCATGTACTTCTTTCCGAAACGCAATCGAGTCAACTACCTCCGCCAACTGAGGAGCAGATCATGAGTGACTGGATCAAGGACACCGAGGCGCCCGCCGAGCGGCGCTGGGAGGAGTTCTACCGCAACCGGTTCCAGCACGACAAACGGGTCCGCACCACCCACGGCGTCAACTGCACCGGGTCCTGTTCGTGGGAAGTGTTCGTCAAGGATGGGATCGTCACCTGGGAGTTGCAGGCCACCGACTATCCGCAACTCGAGGATGGCCTACCGCCCTACGAACCCCGCGGTTGTCAGCGCGGCATCAGCTTCTCCTGGTATCTCTACAGCCCGATCCGGGTCAAGTACCCATACGTGCGAGGCGCACTGCTCGACCTGTGGCGTGACGCCCGCGCCGAATTCGATGATCCGGTCGAGGCCTGGGCATCGATCCAAAACGACCCCCACAAACGCGCCCGCTACCAGCAGGCTCGCGGCAAAGGTGGTTTCCGGCGGGTCCGCTGGGATGAGGCCCTCGAGATAGCCGCCGCCTCTGTGGTCCACACCACCAAGCAGCATGGTCCCGACCGGGTCATCGGCTTTTCCCCGATTCCGGCCATGTCGCAGATCTCTTACGCGGCCGGCAGTCGTTTCCTGTCGCTGTTGGGTGGCGTGGTGATGAGCTTCTACGACTGGTACTGCGACCTGCCGCCCGCCTCGCCGGAGGTCTGGGGTGAGCAGACCGATGTCCACGAATCCGCCGATTGGTACAATTCCCGGTTTGTGGCCGTCGTGGGTTCGAACCTCAACATGACCCGTACCCCCGATTGTCACTTCATCAGCGAGGTCCGCCACGCCGGCGCCAAGCTGACGGTCTTCAGTCCCGACTTTTCGCAAGTGGCCAAGTACGCAGACTGGTGGATCCCCGCCCATCCCGGCCAGGACACTGCATTCTGGATGGCCGTCGATCACGTGATCCTCAAAGAGAGCTATATCGACCGCCGGGTGCCGTACTTCCAGGAGTACACCAAGCAGTACACCGACCTCCCCTTTCTGGTGGAGATCGATGGTGGCCGACCCGGCAAGATGCTGCGGGCCAATCGGGTCGACGAGTACGCAAACGAGGAGCACGGCGACTGGAAGCTTCTCTGGTGGGACCGCACGTCCGGCCGCCCCCGCATGCCAAAGGGGACCATCGGCTACCGGTGGGCCGAGGAGGACAAAGGTAAGTGGAACCTCCAGTTGCGCGACGGAAAAACCGGCGAAGACCTCGACCCCGAACTCACCTTTGCCGAGGAGCACGAAGACACGGTCGACGTCGAGTTTGACGACTTCACCGCGGGTAGCACCATCATCCGCCGCGTGCCGGTCCGGTACGTCGAGACCGAGAGTGGCCGGGTGGCAGCTGCAACGGTCTTTGATCTGACGATGGCCCAGTTTGGGGTTGATGCAGGTTTGGGTGGCAACGTAGCCGCGAGCTACGACGACCAAGACGTTCCGTATACACCGGCCTGGCAAGAGCATCTCACCGGCATCCATCGCGACACGGTGATCCGCTTTGCCCGCGAGTGGATGGCCAACGCAGAGAAAACCCGCGGCAAGAACATGATCATCATCGGAGCGGGTGCCAACCACTGGTATCACAACAACCTGCTGTACCGGGCCGGGATTGTGGCACTCATGCTGACCGGATCGGTCGGAGTCAACGGAGGAGGCCTGGCTCATTACGTTGGTCAGGAGAAGGTAGTGAACCAGGCCTCCTGGGGATCGATCGCTTTTGCCGGTGATTGGGGGATGGCCTCCCGCCAGCAGAACAGCCCCTCTTTTCATTACATCCACTCGGACCAATGGCGGTACGAGCGCGGCTACTCCGACTACGACGTTGTCCCGGAGAACGCATCGCTCGACGACCACACGATCGATCACAATATCCGGGCGGTCCATCGAGGGTGGTTGCCGTTCTTCCCCCAGTTCAAGCAGAACTCGCTTGAACTCGTCAAGGAAGCCCAGGCAGGTGGCGCGACCACCGACGAGGAGATCGTCACCTATGTAGTCGACGGGCTGAAGAGCCGGGAGGTCGAGTTCTCCATCGACGACCCAGACGCCCCCGAGAACTGGCCGCGCACCTGGTTCATCTGGCGGGGCAACGCCATCGGAACCAGCGCCAAGGGCCACGAATACTTCCTTCGCCATTACCTGGGCACCCACTCCAACGCCATCGCCGACGAACTCGCCGGGGAAACAGTGAAAGAGGTGGTCTTCCGGCCCGACGCTCCGATCGGCAAGATGGATCTGGTCGTCGACCTCAACTTCCGGATGGATACCTCGGCGCTCTACTCGGACATCGTGCTGCCCGCCGCCACCTGGTACGAGAAAGACGACCTCAACACCACGGACATGCACTCGTACATCAACCCGATGCAGGCGGCGGTCCCACCGGCCTGGGAGTCGAAATCCGACTGGGCGATCTTCAAGGCGGTGGCCAAGCGAGTGTCTGAACTGGCGGCCCCCCACTTCCCCGAGCCGGTCAAGGACGTTGTGATGCTGCCTCTCCAGCACGACACCCCCGACGAGCTGTCCCAACCGGAGGTGCGGGACTGGTTCAGAGGCGAAGTCGAAGCCATCCCGGGTAAGACCATGCCCCATTTCAAGGTGATCGAGCGCGACCTGCCCGGTCTCTACGAACGGATGGTCTCCCTGGGAAGGGGAATCGAGAAGAACGGCGTGGCCGCCCACGGGCTGAAGATCCCGGTGGGCGACGCTTATGCCGAATTGGCCTCCCGCCAACCCCGGCAGATCGGCGTGGCCGGGTTGAATGGCCGGCCTTACCCGTCGCTCGAAAAAGATCGGGACGTCTGCGAGGCGATTCTGGCTCTCGACCCGGCCTCCAACGGTGAGCTCGCTTTCCGGGCGTTTGAAGCCGAGGAAGCCAAGACGGGGTTGTCACTGACCGATCTGGCCGAGGGAAGCCGATCGGCCCGCACCAATTTCTCCGATATCGTCGCTCAGCCCCGCCGGGTGCTCACCACCCCCACGTGGAGCGCCATCGTCAACCATGGCCGGGCGTACAGCCCGTTTACCCTGAGTGTGGAGCGGCTCGTTCCGTGGCGGACCCTGACCGGTCGCCAGCATTTCTACCTTGACCATGAGAACTACCTGGACTGGGGCGAGCACCTGCCTACCTATAAGCCGCGGCCCGACCACACCATGATGTCGGAGCTGGAGCGGTCCAAGGCGGAGGCCCAGGGGATGCTGCTCAACTACCTGACCCCGCACGGCAAATGGAGTATCCACTCCACGTATTCGGAAAACATCCGGATGAAGACCCTGTCCCGGGGCGGCTACCCGGTGTGGCTCAACGAGAAGGACGCCGCCGAGTTGGGGATCGCCGACAACGATTGGGCCGAGGTCTTCAACGACAACGGGGTTTTCGTCCAGCGGTGCGTGGTTTCGTCCCGGATCCCGCGGGGCACGGTGTTCGTGTATCACGCCACCGAACGGACCGTCGGGATCCCGATATCCCCGCTCCGAAAAAGGAGGGCGGGTATGAACAACTCGCTCACCCGGGCCCGGCTCAAGCCGGTCTTGATGAGTGGGGGATACGCCCAGTTCACCTATGCCTTCAACTACTGGGGGCCGACCGGGGTGAACCGGGATACGTTCGTGTACGTCCGTCGCGTCGACCAGCCGAGCTACTGAGAGGGGGATCGCATGGATGTCAGAGCCCATATGAGCATGATCTTCCACCTCGACAAGTGCATCGGCTGTCACACCTGCAGCGTCGCCTGCAAGAACCTGTGGACGGATCGCAAGGGCGCTGAGTACATGTGGTGGAACAACGTCGAAACCCGGCCCGGATCCGGATATCCAACCGGTTGGGAGGATCAAGACCACTACCGGGGCGGTTGGAAGAAGGGATGGGTGGGGGTCGAATTGAAGCTGCACTCCCGGCCCAGAGGGTTGGCCAATCTGTTCTACAACCCGGCGCTACCGGACCTGCAGGACTACTACGAGCCGTTCACTTTCCGTTACGAGGACCTGTTCACCGCTCCGGAGGGGGATGATCAGCCAACTGCCATCCCGATCTCGGCGATAACCGGTGAGCCGATGAACATCGAATCCGGTCCCAACTGGGATGACGATCTGTCCGGTTCGGCCATCTATGCAGCCAACGACCCGAACTGGAAGGACGTGCCGTCCGAGGTCCAGGCCCAGATGGCGGAGATCGAACGGGTGGTGTTCAACTACCTGCCCCGTATCTGCAACCACTGTCTCAACCCGGCCTGTGTAGCCGCCTGTCCGAGCGGTGCCATCTACAAACGGGGCGAGGACGGCGTGGTACTGGTCAACGAGGACAAGTGCCGGGCCTGGCGCATGTGCGTATCGGCCTGCCCGTACAAGAAGGTGTACTACAACTGGTCGACCGGCAAATCTGAGAAATGCATCCTTTGTTTCCCCCGCATGGAGATCGGTCAGGCCCCGGCCTGTGCTCACTCCTGCGTGGGACGGATCCGCTACATGGGCGTGCTGCTGTACGACGCCGACGCGATCCGGTGGGGGGCGGAAGGCGACGAGAAAGACCTGATCGACCGGCAACTCGATGTGATCCTCGACCCCTTCGATCCTGACGTAATCGCAGCGGCCAAGCAGTCCGGCCTCGACGACGGCTGGATCGACACCGCCCAGAAGTCACCGGCCTACAAGTTCGTCAAGGAGTGGGGCCTGGCCTTGCCGCTCCATGCCGAGTACCGGACGATGGCGATGATGTTCTACGTTCCGCCCCTGTCTCCGGTGGTTTCGACGATCGAAGAAGGTCTCATCAGGCTCGATCTGCCGCCCGAGCAGGTCGATTTCGAGTTGTTCGACAATTTGGAGAAGGCCCGGTTACCCATCAAGTATCTGGCCAACCTCTTCGCCGGCGGCAACGAGGCACTGATCCGAGGCATCCTCCGCAAGATGCTGGCGGTGCGGATCTACAAACGCCGCCAGAGCGTGGAGGGAGAGATCGACGAGGCCACTATGAACATGGTTTGGTCGGCCGGGACGAGCCCGGAGGAGATCGAAGCGATCTACAAGCTGACCACGGTGCCGACCATCGCAGATCGGTTCGTGTTCCCGCCCTATCACCGGGAGATGGCGGCCGAGTCCATGTACGGGGACCCGTTGGCTCGCAAGGGCGACACGGGTCTCGGCTACTCAGTGCCGCCCGAGAGGGGGGCGTGATGACCGACTACGAAGCCATTGCGATGGCGCTTCGATATCCGGGCCCCGGGCGCCTGGAAGAGCTCAAGGAATCCTGGGAGGCTTTGCCGGGCGGACCCGTGCGGCGTCATTTGCTCAAGTTCTTCGGGGAGATCGAGAAGCTCTCGCCGGCGGGGTGGGAGGAATTGCATACCCGGACGCTCGACCTGGCACCGATCTTCGCTCCGTACGTCGGTTACGTCATCTGGGGCGAGAACTACCAGCGCGGCGAGTTCATGGCCGGGGTGAAGATGGCCCAGGATGAGATCGGGATCGACCGTAATGGAGAGCTGCCGGATCACCTCGAACCGGTGTTGCGTTACCTGGCTGCAACAGATGAGCCGCTTCCCGGCCTGGTCGAGGTGTTCGCCCAAGCGGTGTCCAAGATGAGGAAGACCCTGAAGGAGGCCGAGGCGGACAATCCGTATCGCCACGTGCTGGCCGCGGCGGCAGAAGCCGCTGAACGCCTCGAGGTTCCGGTGGGAGGTGCAGGATGAACTGGAACATGCTGCTCTTTATTGTGTTTCCCTACGTCGCCATCGTGCTGGCGATCGTCGGGACCGTCTATCGGATGATCCGGCGTCCGTTCACCGTGTCGTCGCTCTCGTCTCAGCTGCTGGAAGGCCGCCAGTTGTTCTGGGGGTCGGTGCCGTTCCACTGGGGAATTGTGGTGATCCTGGCAGCCCACCTGGTGGCGTTGATCTTGCCGGCGGGGATCGAGGTATGGAACCGGGTCCCGATCCGGTTGTACCTGCTCGAGATCACCGGATTGGCCCTCGCTCTCTGGGCGCTGTTCGGGCTTGGCATGCTCATCTACCGACGAGTCAGCGTGAGCAAGATCCGGGCCGTCACCACTCCCCTGGACCTGGTGGTGCTCGGCTTGCTTCTGGCCCAGGTGATCACCGGCATCCTGGTCGCCACCGTCTACCGGTTCGGCTCCTACTGGGGGACCGGGGTGTTCGTGCCGTATGTGCAGTCGCTGTTCACCCTGCAGCCTCGCCCCGAGCTGATTGCGCCGCTGCCGTTCATCCTCCAGTTTCACGCTTCTCTGTTCTTCGTGTTCCTGGTGGTGTTCCCGTTCTCGCGGCTGGTGCACATCATCACCGTCCCCCTCGGGTATCTCACCCGGCCCTTCCAGCTGGTCAAGTGGGTGCGGCGAGACCGGCCGGTGAGCAGCGAGCGAGAGCCGGTTGGGGCAGGACGGCGATAAGGTCGCGGATGATCGCTCCCCCCAGAAAAGGGGGGAGACTGTGGCGATGACGAGCAAGGGCCCGGCGGGAATACTGCCGGGCCCTTGAACTCGGGGCTGCCTATTCGGACGGGAGGGTTTGGGCGAAGGTGAGCACGTCGAGGACGTCGTCGAGGCTCCACCCGCTGGTGATCGCAGACGGCATCGGTGTTCCAGGTTGTCCCATCCGGATCTTGTGGAAGAACTCCCACGGGTTGTCGACGGCGATCGTCCCCACATACTCGGGCTCGTCGTCGCTCCCGAAGTTCAGCAGGGTCCCATCGGCATCGTGGCAGGCAGCGCAGGTCGACGTATACAGCTCTTCGCCGTGGGCCGCGTCTCCGCCCACCGCATTCTTGTCGGCATCGATCATCGGCGTGTAATCGTCCAACCCCGCCGTGATGAAAGCGGCCAGCGCCTGCGTCTCGTCGTGTCCGAGGAAGGCCGAGAAATCGTGCTCCGGATCGCTCTTGCCCTCGATTTGGGCGATCAGCTGCTCCTCGTCCCAATCCTGGGCCTCCCAGATACCGGGGAATCCGGTCATATGCGAACCGGACCCGTAGGCCCCTTCGGCACCCTTGTAGTCCCAGCCGTGACATTCTTTGCATCGCCAGGTGTCGGCCCCCGACCGCTCGTTGGTGGTCTGGCTCGCCCACAACGGGTTGTCGTCGGCCGGCGCATCCACATCGAGCACCTTCCACCACTGGTCGTACAGCAACCCTCCCAACACGATCGCATCCAACTGGGCCGCCCCGGCTTCGATCGGTAGGGTTTGGGCATAGGTGAGCACGTCGAGGACGTCGTCGAGGCTCCACCCGCTGGTGATCGCAGACGGCATCGGTGTTCCAGGTTGTCCCATCCGGATCTTGTGGAAGAACTCCCACGGGTTGTCGACGGCGATCGTCCCCACATACTCGGGCTCGTCGTCGCTCCCGAAGTTCAGCAGGGTCCCATCGGCATCGTGGCAGGCAGCGCAGGTCGACGTATACAGCTCTTCGCCGTGGGCCGCGTCTCCGCCCACCGCATTCTTGTCGGCATCGATCATCGGCGTGTAATCGTCCAACCCTTCTTTGATGAAGGTGGCCAGGTCGGCCATCGCCTCTTCACCCATCACTGAGAAGTCGTGATCCGGATCGACTTGCCCGGACAGCTGGGCGACCAGGTCCTCGAGCGACTTCGACTGGGCCTCCCAGATCCCCGTGAAACCGGTTTGATGTGACCCCGACCCGTAGGCGCCTTCGGCACCCTTGTAGTCCCAGCCGTGACACTCCTTGCATCGCCAGGTGTCGGCCCCCGACCGCTCGTTGGTGGTCTGGCTCGCCCACAACGGGTTGTCGTCGGCCGGCGCATCCAAAGCGAGCACCTTCCACCACTGGTCGTACAGGAGGCCACCCGTCACCACATCGCCTTCGACTATCGCAGCCGTGGTTGTCGTGGCTTGCGCGGTGGTTGTCGTCGCCTGAGTGGTGGTTGTGGTATCCGAAGAATCTCCGTCGCCGCATGCAGCCAGGGCGAAACCGACGACAAGCAGCACAATCAGGTATTTGACGTGTTTCAACGGCATCCTCCCCATAGCTTCGCGTGCGGCCGATCAGGTACTCGGCGAATACATTGATGCTAACACTCAAGGCCGGAGCGCGCGGCTAAGCAACTCCTCGGGGAAGGCCTGACGAATCGAGAGATCGGGGAACGTCTATTCCTGGCTGAGAAAACGATCAAGCATTACATGACGAACGTCCTCCAAAAGCTGCACGTCCGCAGCCGAGTCGAAGCGGCCCTGGTAGCGCTTCAAAGGCGGCTGGACAACGAGCCCGAACCGTCCACCGTTCCCCGTGAAATCATTCCGTAGGTTCCTCGCGTCGCCCCGACTGTCATCAGCTGGGAGGCGGTGTGGCGAGTTCCATCGCTATCGCCCCTGAGTGCGGGAGGCAACCAGGTCCCCGCAGCCGGCCACCAGCATCCCCTTCGGTTCCACTCTCTCCGCTCGCTTTGCCCGCGCTCTCCCGCCGGCGGGAGAGTTCAGGAATCACCACCCATCGCGACCACTGTGCGCAGCAACAGCCGCTGGGGGTCAGAGGTCGGCGAGGCGCGTGATGACGGATGCCAGACGCAGGATGTACCCGGCCGGGTCGGTGCCGGGTGGTATGACCATCACCCGGTCGATGCCCAGGTCGGCGTAGGCTCGCATTTCCTCGACGAACGCCGCCCTCGCCTCGTCGGTTGCCGCCGGCCCACCCAGATACATGATGGTTTTCTCGATGCGGTCGTAGTCGATGCCTTCCGCTTCACAATGTCCTTCGAGAACCCTTAGCTTGTGGGCGATCTCGGGAGGGCCGGTCCGGGCGCCGGGTCCGGTGGCAAGATTGCAGGCGTCGGCGTAGCGGGCGACCAGCCGCAACGTCTTCTTCTCTCCCCCGCCTCCGACCATGATCGGCGGGTGGGGCTTCTGGACCGGGCCGGGCACGTCGATCGTTTCGGCGAGCTGATAATGCTTGCCGTCGAAGGGGCCGTCGTCGTCGCTCCAGATCTGCTTGGCAATCTGCAGCGTCTCCTCCAGGCGTTCGAACCGCTCCGAGGTTGAAGGGAACGGAACGCCAAGGCCGACGTGCTCCCGGTCGTGCCAGGCGGCTCCGATGCCGAATCCGGCCCTACCCCCCGACACGATGTCGAGGGTGGTGATGGTCTTGGGTAGTAGCCCCGGATGGCGGTAGGTGACGCCTCCCACCATCAGGTGCAGGTGGATCTTGGAGGTGATACCGGCGACGTAACCGAGGGTCGTGTAGCCCTCCAGCATCGGCTCGCTCGGCCCACCGAGACCGGGCAGTTGGAAGAAGTGGTCCATGACGCTGAGGGCCGACGCTCCGACCCCCTCGGCGGCGGTAGCGACGTCGGCCAGAGTGGCGCCCATCCGGGCGGGCTCCTGTTCCCAGGAGAAGCTTGCGACGTGAAAACCGAGGTTCATCAGAGGGTATCTCCAAAGATCGAGTACGCGAGGGTACCGGTCAGCAATGACTTATGCCTCAGGTGCTCCGTAGCGTGCCAGTCCTTCTTCGAGGTCCTCCTCGGTGTCGATGCTGAACCAGGAACGACCATCCTCGCCCCAAACTCGCCACTCTGGTTCCTCAATCGGACGGTGGAGGAGGTCATCGAGCAACGATTGGATGGAGCCGTTCGCAGCGTCCTCCTGCGCGGCCCGTTCCGCCCAGGAAGCCGGATAAATCGCGCAGGTGACCTGGCGGGCACCCCCGGCGACGGGGACTACCCCATGCAGCGGTCCGGCCTGTTCGAGCAGAGCTCGCAGTGTGTCGACTCGCACCCACGGTTGGTCGACTGCCACCAACAGCACCGGGCGACCCTCGGCTACCCGCAGAGCGGTGGCTAATCCGGCCAACGGACCACGCCGGGCCGGGTAGTCGTCGGGCAGGCACTCGAGCCCGGCCAGGGTCCCGGACCTGCCCAGCACCACGAGGTCGGAGGTCACCGACCGCACCGCATCGGCTACCCAATCGACCATGGGCCGTCCGGCCACGGCGGCGACTGCCTTGTCGTGGCCCATCCGGGTGGCGGAGCCTCCGGCCAGGATGACACCAAGAGGGTTCACCAGATCACCGGAGGAGCCGCTCCGGTCGCAAAATGCGGTCCGGATTTCGTACCTCGTACCTCGTACATGAAATCAAACCTACGAGGTACGAAGCACAAACTACGAAGTACGCCGAACGAAGTGCATCTTTACGGCTCCAGGATCTCCACGTTGGGTGATGGGCCGGCTTATTCGAATTGAAGAGTGAGTCCCTCCGTGTGAGGCAATGTTGTCTCCCCGCCGGGGGTCCGGTCGCGGGTTTGTGCGACGGGTGGGTTGGGAATCCCCCCCACGGCCTGTTCCACCGGTCACACGATCGCGAAATGCGATATCTGTCAGGGGGACACTGCTATTTCAGGGGAGCAAGAGCGCCACAACGTCGTCGAGCAACGAACGGGGAGTGGCCAGCCCAACACTCAAACGCCCTCGAGGATGTCCGGCGCGGTCGAAGGACGGGCCTAAAGGTAGGTCCGCAGATGTTCGATATCTAAAGACATGCCGGAATTCAAAGGAACGATCCAACTCGGAGAGGGCGATGGGGACGGTCTCGCGACCAACTTGACGGTTGACGCCGGTCGGCTCGTCGTGACTGCGCAAGAGCACGAGATCGGCAACTGGGCCGTCGAAGAGCTGTCGGTGAAACGGCAAAACAGCGAGTTTCGCATCAGAGTGGAAGGCGAAGAGCTCGTAGTTGCTGTGGCTGATCCGGTCGGCCTATCTCAGGTGCTCGACATCAAGGAGCCCACGCCGAAGCGGTGGCGGGTGAGGAAACCGAAGGCGGCGAAGTCCTCGCGCAAGGGATCCTCCCAACCAAAGGCGGACCCGGAACCAGCGACAATTGCAGCCGCGATCCCGCCTCCGGCTGAGTCACCAGCTGTGGATTCCGCTCCTCAATCTGAGTCTCTGATCGTTGCCCCCGTTCCTCCGGCGGAGTCGTTGCCAGCGTACGTCACCAAGGAAGTTCAGAGTACGGTAGAGGCGACATCTCCATGGGCTCGGCTCTCGTCGCGTACCAAGCTGGCCGGGCTCGGAGTGATCGTGTTGGTGATGCTCTTTGTCATTGCACCAAACCTGTTGGCGCTGCTGATGATGCTCGCCGGCATGGGTACTCTTTTCCTGGCAATCGCGGCCAAGAGCGACAGCGGTACCACCATCCTTCCCCCTCCCTTCTTTGCGACGGATATGGCGATCTTTGGCGGCATTGGGATGGTGCTGTTGGCCGTGGTCATCATCGCGATTACATAGGCGAGCGGGGCTCGCCCTTCTTCGTTTGCGGTCTTTCGTTCCTCGTAGCTGTGAGCTTCGCTCGCCAGGTTGTTTGGTGGTTAGCCAGCCCCCCCGGTTCGTGCCTTTGGCGAGAACCACCTCCCCCCTTCCCGTCGAGCTTCGCTCGCCAGGTTTGGTTGGTGGTTAGCCAGCCCCCCTCCGGTTCGCGCCTTTGGCGAGAACTTTCCTCCCCCCTTCCCGTCGAGCTTCGCTCGCCAGGGGGGAGGAAATGCGTGGCTACCAGGGGCGGATGCTGGGGGCTTGGCCGGAGCCGAGGTCGATGTTGGCGATCTGGTCGATCAACTGCGGTCCGTAGGCGACCAGGATGAGGAGCACCGTCCCGACGATCCAGGGGACCCAGCGGTCGAGCCAGAGGGGGGTGAGCTGGGGGTCTTGCTCAGACTCGGCAATCGGAACCTCGATCTCCTCGTTCGCCCCGAGGCGTTCCTTGCCCCAGGTGGTCCGGGCGACGATCCATACGAACATTACCGCCGACACGAAGAGGATGGCGCCGCCCAGCCCGACCCTCAACAAATGACCGCTCCACTCCTCCGACACATACGGGGCTACTCCGAGCGGAGTCCGCCGGGGAGCACCGAGTAACCCGAGCACGTGCATGGCGTTGGAGAAGATCAGCATGCCGATGAACCAGGTCCAGGTCTGAATGACGGCCAGTCGGGGTTTCCAGAGTGGCTTGCCGGTAATCCAGGGCACCAGCCAGTAGGAGATGCCCATAAAGGACAGCGTCGCGGCGGAGGCCACCGTAAGGTGGAAGTGACCCGGGACCCAGGTCGTGTTGTGGATGACGAGGTTGACGTTGTAGGAGGCGTTGGTGAGCCCGCCAATCCCACCGAACATGAACAGGATCCCGGCCAACAGTTGCGCCGCTACCGACCCGTTGCTCCACGGCAAGGCTCGAACCCAGCCGAATAGACCCCTGCCGCCCCGCTTGCGAGCAGCCCGCTCGAGCGAGGCAATCACCGTGAAGGCAGTGAGCATCGACGGCAGGAACACCGAATAGGTGAGCACCGCGTGGATGTACTTCCATCCGGCCGGAATGCCCGGGTCAACGAATTGGTGGTGAAACCCGAGGGGCACCGACAGCAACAGGAAGAGCCACATGGCCAGGCGGGCCAGCGAGTCGGAGAAGAGCTTTCCCCCCGCTTGTTTGGGCAGCATCCCGTACCAGGACACGTAGGCGGGAAGCAGCCAGAAGTAGACGAGCGGGTGTCCGGTAAACCAGAAGTAGGTACGGGCCAACTGCGGGTCAGTGCCCTCGATCAAACCGAGCGACCAGGGGAGGAGCATGGTGAGGATCTCGACTGCGATTCCCAATGTGGCGAATTGCCACATGGCCATGGTGACCAGCCCCCCGAAGGCGATAAACGGCGTCCGCGTATCCGGGTTCTCCTTGCGCCATGCCCGGTACGTGAAGAAGAAGCCGTACCCCTCGATCCAACTGCCAACCACCACCAGGGTGAGCCCGGTGTAGAACGCCCAGTTGGCCTGGAGCGGCGGGTAAAAGGTGTAGAGGACGGTTGCTTCGTCAAGCAGTATCGGTATAGCCGCCATCACCAGACCGGCCACCATGGTCCAGAACCCGACCCGGTTGAGTTTCGGGTAGCGAAGCCCCCGCTTGAAGCCCAGGATGGTGGTCAGCGTGAAGAACCCGGTGATGAAGAACGTGGTCCACACCAAGGCGTTGAGCACTCCGTGAATGGTGAGCCCCTGGTAGTAGGACTTGAAGACGGGCTGGAGGTAGGGGTAGAGATCGACCCCCGAAAACTGGAAAGCCTGGAGAGGACCGAAGAGTGAGCCGATCGAGAGGGCGATCACCGCCACCAGGATGTGGGCGCCGATGAAGCGCTTGTCGGTCTTGGTCACGTCATAGGTGGCCAGCATGCCTCTTCCTTCTTCACGGGTTGCCATCTATTTCTCCACCACGGTCAGGTTTCCGAACATGGCGGCGTGCCCGACGCCGCAGTACTCGGTGCAGATGTAGGGATACTCACCAGCCTCCTCAAAGACATGGGTGAGTTTGGACACTTGACCGGGCAGGATCTGCATGTTGATGTTGGTGTCCTGCAGTTTGAACCCGTGCTGGATATCGCGGCTGGTGACATAGATCGTCACGGTCGAGTCAACCGGAATCTCGACGTCCCGTGGCTCGAACTGCCAGGTGGTGGCATTGCCGATGACGTAGAGCTCATAGACGCCGGGGGACAGCTCCCGGAGGCCGGGGTTCTCCCAGGGGCCGGTGAGATTATTGGGATCAACCCGCTCTTCAGGGGAAGGAACCTGGAAGCCGAGTGCGAAACCGGCGACCGTGACGGCCGCCGCGAACACGATTACCAGAATGATCGAGATCCGCATCCAGTTCTTCTCGTAGGGGTCGATGTGGAGCGTCCGTTTGGCATCGTTTGGCGCGCTCACACCGTCACTCCCCGGGAGAGCAGGATCACATACACGGACCCCCAAAGGATGATGATGGCCAGCACGAACATGACCAGGATTGCCACCGTCCCTCGCGGGTGGAACTCCTCTGCCTCTGCTTCGGTCTCCTGCTCATCAGCCATGCGTTCCCCTCCGCGGCTGCCAACAGTCGCGCCACCCGGGCACACCGGTGCGATTCCCGGCGAGCATAGGAAACGATCCCGCTGGCCGCAACGTCATGGAAAGAGTGAGTCAGTCGCCGCCCTTGTGGGACCCGTCGATGTGACGGTTTATGATGAGCGTCGCCTTGGCTACCAGAGGGGACCCCGCCATGAGCCTGTTGGGGAAGCTGACACGAACTGCGCTCGGATTGACGTTCGTGGCGCTCCTGCTCAGCGTTGTTTTGGCACCGGTGGCCGCATCCGCTCAACAGGACCCCGGAGAAGAGGTCTTCGTGCGCATCTGTTCTGGATGCCATGCCAGGACCGGAGCCGGGGTGCCCGGCTTTTTCCCACCCCTGGCCGGCAATCCCAATATTCAGGATGCCGCCTATGTGGAAGGCGTCATCCGCAACGGCAAGGAGGGTGAATTGGTGGTCGGGGGTGTCACGTATGACAAGGTGATGCCCGCCTTCGGCGAGAAGCTCTCTGATGACGAGATCACGGCGGTCATCGACTACGTGCAGAACCGTCTGGGTGGGGCGGTCACCGCCGGACCGGGCGATGAAGGGAATGCGTTCCCCTGGAATCTCGTCATGGTGGGCTCAGCCCTGACCGTCTTCGTCGTCGGTCTGTTGTTCCTCCTGACCTCACCCCGCAAGAAAAGAGAGTTGACCTGGTGGAACGCCTACGGTCGGGCCATCTTGATTTTCTTGTTCTTTGTGCTGGCCACCACTTGGTTCCCCTCGTGGGCGATGACCCAGGAAACAGTCGCCGGAGCGCCGCGCCTGGTTGGTGATCTGATCGGGTCGGGGCTGTGGATCGTGATGCTGGCCGCCGGAATCGGCGCCCTGATATGGCTGCAGAGAACGGAACGGATCTGATGGGGGGCGATCTCGTCTTTCGCCAGGACCTCCAGTTCTACGACGAGAACATTCCTTGTTTGGCCGCCTGCCCGGTCCACACGAATGCCGGAATGTATGTCGCTGCCATTGCCGACGGCAAAGACGAACTTGCCTATTTGACCGCCCGGTTGCCGAATCCTTTCGCCTCGGTGTGCGGCAGGGTCTGCGCGGCACCTTGCGAAGACGCCTGCCGGCGCGGGGAGATCGACCGGCCGATCGCCATCCGGGCCCTCAAACGCTTCGTCACCGAAAAGTTCGGTCCCGAAACCGGGAACGGTGAAGTCTGGAAGCAGGTAGCCGCGCCCCCTGCCGAAGAACGTCCGGAGAGCGTCGCAATCATCGGCGGCGGTCCGGCCGGGCTGGCCGCGGCCCACGACCTGCGGCGGCTCGGCTATCAGGTGACGGTCTACGAAGCCACCGGGCAACTCGGGGGCATGATGTTGCTCGGCATCCCCGAGTACCGGCTCGACCGCACACTGCTGGCTAACGAGATCAAAGTGATCGTCGACCTTGGGGTGGACGTGCATCTCAACACCAAGCTCGGCCGCGACGTCACTTTGGCCGAATTGCGCGATCGGCACGATGCCCTGTTCGTGGCCATCGGCGCAACCCTCGGTCGTGGCCTCGATATCGAAGGCCACGAAGCCGACGGGGTCGTGCGAGCCATCGAGTTCCTCATCAACGCCAATCAAGGTTTCCAGGTTGACGTCGGTGAGCGAGTGGTGGTGATCGGCGGGGGTGACGTGGCGATGGATGCTGCCCGCACCGCATTGCGGGCCGCTGAGTATGAAGAAAAGGCTCTGGCGGCTTACTCGAAATCTGAGGAGAGGGCCGCTGTGGCCGAGGCGCTGGACGCCGCGCGGACCGCACGGCGCGCTTCTGAGTCCGAGGTTCCGGCCGCCTACGAAGAAGCTGAAGAGCGGGCAACTATGACCGAGGCGATGGACGTGGCCCGGACCGCAGCTCGCACCGGCGCTCACCACATCACGGTCATGACGCTGGAGTCCGAAGAGGAGATGCCGGCTTCGGAGTTCGAGATCGAAGAAGCGGTGCACGAGGGCATTGTCTTCGTGAATCGACGCGGCCCGGCGCGAATCGTCACCGAGAATGGGAAGGTGGCCGGCCTCGAGACGATCAAGGTGCTGTCGGTGTTCGACGGGGAAGGGCGGTTCAATCCGACGTTCGATCAGGAAGACCGGCTGATCCTGGATGCCGACACGGTCATCCTGGCCATCGGTCAGGCGATCGACGTCGATGCTCTCGGCGCAGACGGCCCCGAGCTAAGCCCGCGTCGCACGATTCAGGTCGGGGCCGACAGCCTGGCGACCTCGGTGCCGATGGTGTGGGCGGGTGGGGATGCAGCGCGCGGGCCCCGGACCCTCATCGATGCGATTGCCGACGGCCGCAAGGCCGCCGCCGAGATGCATCGGGCGTTTGGTGGTGCGGTGGAAGAGCGAAAGCCGGGCACGATGGTGCAACTCCAGCAGTTCCACCGCCTCGACGACATCTACGACCGGATCGGCCGGGTGGACGTACCGACGCTGCCGACCGACCGCCGTGTCGGCCTGGCCGAGGTGGAGACCGGCTTCACCCCGGACCAGGCGCGCTGCGAGGCCAAACGGTGCTTGCGCTGCTTCGCCAACATTCTCTTGGACACGTCGATTTGTGTGTTGTGTGCGTTGTGCGCCGACGTTTGTCCGCTGGATCTGATCGATCTGGTTCCCTCCGAGGAGGTTGCGCCTGGGTTACCGGCCGGGACTGCTCTGACTCTGGACGAAACAAGCTGTATTCGCTGTGCGCTCTGTATCGAGCGCTGCCCCACCGATGCTCTGTCGATGGGTCTTTGGACGGGAGTGGGGGTACCTGCATGAAGGTCATGGAACGAGTGAGGGAGAGCACGATCGGCCGCTCGATCTGGCGGGTACCCGACCGAGCGACGGAACGGGACAGGGCGGCCGGACACTGGGCCAACTTCTTCTTGCACATCTACCCAGTGAAGATGCGCCGCAAGGAGATGACCTTCCGTTACACCTGGTTCCTCGGGGTGGCGTCGGTCGTGCTGTTCGGATCGCTCGTGGTGTCCGGAATCTACCTGATGTTCTTCTACGTGCCTTCCCCCGCCTCTGCCTACGGCGACATGCAGAATCTGCAGACCGAGGTGGCTTTCGGGCAATACCTTCGCAACGTCCACCGCTGGTCGGCGCACCTCATGGTGCTGGTGGTGGCCGCTCACATGGCCAGGGTGTTCTACCGGGGTTCGTACAAGTCGCCGAGAGAGTTCAACTGGGTGATCGGCGTGATTCTCCTTGTGCTGACGCTATTGCTGTCCTTCACCGGCTACTTGCTGCCTTGGGACCAACTGGCCTACTGGGCGGTGACGGTGGGCGCCTCGATGGCCGGTTTCGTCCCACTGATCGGGGAGACGATCAAGGGGATCCTGCTCGGAGGTGACACTGTCGGGTCGGCCACTCTGCTCCGTTTCTACGTGCTGCACGTGGCGGTACTGCCGACCGCCGTGGGCCTCCTGGTCACCATCCACCTGTGGCGGTGGCGCAAGGATTCCATGCTCGACTCTGGAGGCGTGGATGAGTGATCAAGAACCGGTCATCGTCGAGGGCAAGCGGGTCCTCGGAGTTGTTCCCGGCACACCGCCCGGCGGTGAGCGGAAGGTGCTCGACGAGCAGGAGCCGGTCATGGTCTGGCCACACCTCCTGGTCCGCCACGGGGTAGCCGCCTTGGTGGTGCTGGTCATTTCGCTACTCCTGGGGCTCTTTTTCAACGCACCCTTGCGGGAGATCGCCAATCCGCTGAATACCCCCAATCCCGAGAAAGCCCCCTGGTACTTCGCCGCCCTGCAAGAGCTGTTGAGTCATTTCCACCCGATGGTGGCGGGAGTCCTCGTACCGACTGCCATCATCGTCGGCCTGATGGCTCTGCCCTACATGGACCGGAATCCGCGGCTGGCACCACGATTCCGCAAGGTGGCGGTGGCGACCTTCACGTTGTTTATGGTGGCATGGATCATCCTGACTTTGATCGGGTTCATGTTCCGCGGCCCCAACTGGGGTTGGGTATGGCCCTGGCAAGAGTGGTACGGAGAGTTATGACCGAAGAGATTGAACGCAGAGAGTTTCTGAAGCGCGGGTGGCTGGCCGGCGCCGGGTTGATCGGTGTGGCGGGGGCCTGGACCACCTGGGACGTGCTCCAACCCGGTGAATCGGCCGGCTTCGGCGGTTTGGTGCGAACCATCCCTGAAGAGGCCGTCCCCGAGGATGCCGTGGTGGCGGTCCCTGCGGCGCGTTGCTACCTGACCAAGATCGACGGAGAAGTGGTCGCAGTCTCCGAGACCTGCCCGCATCTCAGCTGCCGGGTGCCCTGGTGCGAATCGTCCGGACAGTTCGAATGCCCTTGCCACGGCTCGATCTTCAACCGTAAGGGCGAGGCACGGGATGGACCGACCCCGAGAGGGATGAGCCTCTATCCGGTGGAGATTGTGGACGGTCTGGTCATCGTCAACACCGGCGAGCCTGAAGAGGGCGAGCCGATAGGTGCGGCGGAGACAATCGACGAGCCCAAGCGCGGTCCGTCCTGCGAGCAAGGAAGCCACGGTGCCTGAACGGCCCCCCGACCCCACCCTGGAGGCATCGACCAACCGGTGGATGCGCTGGGGTCTGATCCTCATGGTGATCATGGTGCTGGCGTTCCCCATTTACCGGCTCGCCGAACCAGGTCGGCGCGCCGACGCCGCCGAAGACCGGATCACTGAGCTGGCGGAGCAGGGAGAGCAGCTGTTCGAGCTCACCTGCTCGGGTTGCCACGGTCCGGAGGGGAGCGGTGGCGGGACGGCCCCCACGCTCAATTCCAAGGAGTTCCTCCAGTCGGCCGTCGATGACCAGATCGAATCACTGATCGCCACCGGAGTGCCCGGCACCCAGATGAGTCCCTACTCGCTGAACTTCGGCGGCCCGTTCACCCAGGAACAGATCGTGGGGTTGACCACCTATCTGCGCTCACTGGAGGCGGAAGCGCCCTCCGTGCCGGATTGGCAGACCAGCGGGCAAGCAGGCGAAGCTGCCCCACCCACCACGCTCCCCGAGGAGAGCCAGGAACCCGAGGCAACAGTCATAGAACAAGGCTCAGAGGTGTTCGCCGCCAATTGTGCGGCCTGTCACGGAACCGATCTGAGCGGTCAGGTGGGTCCGGCTCTCAACGCCGGGAGTAGCGCTGTGGCGACGCCGGACGAGGACTTGATCGCCGTGATCACCGACGGGCAGGGAGCCATGCCCGGTTTTCGATCCTCCCTGACACCCGAACAGATCGAGGCCGCAGTGATGTTCATTCGATCCGTCCAGGACTAGCCCCGTTTTGGCGTCGTACGTCACCGCATGGCGGGGTAGTTTCCAGGACACCTTATTCGCGAAATTCACCTTGCCCACATCTTCCGGCATCGCGTAGGCTTTCTCGGGTTGCGCCAACCGAGGGAGGTTGACATGGCCAACTACGTTCTCGCCTATACGGGCGGTGGCATGCCGGAAACCGAGGAAGAGCAAGCAGCGGTTATGGCCGCCTGGGGTGCCTGGTACGCAGACCTGGGTGCAGCGGTGGTCGATGCCGGCAACCCCTTCGGGCCTTCGGCGTCGATTGCCCGCGACGGTTCCGTTGCCGGCCGTGGTGCCTCGGGTCTCACGGGCTACTCCATCCTGGCTGCGGATAGCCTGGATGCGGCCGTTGCGATGGCGAAGGGTTGTCCGATGCTGGACGGCGGCGGATCGGTCGAGGTGTACGAGACCTTCGACGCCATGTAGCCGGCCTTTAGACCGGAGAATCCTCATAGTGCATGGCCATGACCTGGCGGAGCAGGTCGACGGCCTCGACGATCTTCATCGTGGTCAAGGAGTAGAAGACGAACTGGCCGTCCTTGCGGGCCGTGACGAGGCCCCGCTCCCGCATGATGGCCAGATGCTGAGAAACGTTCGCCTGCGGTAGCTCGAGCTCTTCGCAGATTTCACCCACCGACATTTCGCCGTTCCGCAGCACGTTGATGATGAGGAGTCGCTTCGGGTCGGCGAGACCTTTACAGACGCTGGCGTGCAATTGGTTCAGTTCACGGGCGATCGACATTGCCGGTCACTATGCCACAAGCCGGCGGCAAAGGAAAGATGTATTCACCTCTCGCTATGTGCTCCCGATCTCCGGTCTTCACGAAGGCGCCGGCGACGGAACTTCGCCCACCCGTCAACCCGAGGGAGTTGGAATGGGTGCGGGGTCGTTGCTCCAGAGCGCTTCATGAGGAGTGGAGCCCGAGCATGAGAAAGCGGACAAGGCCGGGCTCGCCGATCTGGTGACGGCCGGCTGGTCGGCAGCGAACGGATGCGGTCCGCCCGGAATCCTGCGCGGTCGCAGCGGTCCGGTCCTGCTCTCCGGGCTGTCTATCCGATAACGACGACGACGGCCACGATGAGGATGACGAGGCCGATGAAGGCCAGAGTCCAACCCAGCCAGTCGAGGAGGTCGCGCCGCTCGGGGATGTCCGTGTTCGGATAGCCGGGATCGTCGACCCGGATCCGCTCTTTGTGGAGGTTTGTCATGACACGCTCCCCGGGTGTTCCTGAGTTCATTGTATGGGCCAAAGGTACGCGCGGATAGGGCGGAAAGCCCAGTTCTCGCAGCGTGGGAACGGCGAGAAGATGAGGACGCGATCCATCCGGAAAGGGTGAGGAGATGAAGCACAAGATCTTCATGGTTTCTACCTTCGTGCTCATGCTCCAAATCTCGACAGGCTGCACCGCAGAAGAGGATCCGGGCCTGGCCAACCCCGCCTCGGTCTACTGCCAGGAGCAAGGGGGAACACTCGACCTGCGCTCCACCGAAGAAGGTTCGGCTGGGTACTGCGTCTTCTCCGACGGCTCCGAATGCGAAGAGTGGGCCTATTACCGGGGTGAATGCGCCCCCGGGCAGTGAGCGGCGAGCCACGAGCTTCGCTCAATGTCCGAGGTTCAAAGTTCGGAGTGGGAGCCAATGCCGAGGATTGGTGCGTGGTGGACCGCCGCTTCCACCCTCCGCGTCCCACTTCTCAGCGGGGGAGGTCGGAGAAGCCCATGAGGAACTCGTCAACGGCCCGGGCACATTGGCGACCTTCCCTGATGGCCCATACAACGAGCGACTGGCCGCGTCGCATGTCTCCGGCGGCAAAGACGGCCGGGGCGCTGGTCTGGTAGTCCTCTGAGTTTGCGAGGACGTTCCCGCGACCGTCGAATTCGACTCGGAGGGATTGCAGCAAGCCGTCGCGCACGGGGGACACGAAGCCCATGGCCAGCAAGACCAGGTCGGCCTCGAGGTCGAAGGCCGTCCCTTCGATGTTCTGCATCTGCCACGATCCGTTCTGTCGGGTCCAATCGACCTGGACCCCGTGGATTCTCGCCACGGTTCCATTGGTGCCGGAGAAGGCCGTCGTGGCAACCGACCACCGACGGTCACAGCCCTCAGCGTGCGACGATGAGGTCCGGAGTTTCGTCGGCCAATTCGGCCACACGAGCAGCTTGTCCGGCTGCTCGGGCGGGCGCGGTAGCACTTCCAGTTGAGTCACTGAGGCCGCCTTCTGACGGTTGGCCGTTCCGACGCAGTCGGAACCTGTATCACCGCCTCCGATGACGATCACATGTTTACTCTCGGCCGTGATCGGCTCCGCTCCGTTGAGGGGCTCGCCTGCCAAGCGCCTGTTTTGCTGAGTCAGGAAGGGCATGGCGAAGTGGATCCCCCCCAGTTCCCGCCCGGGCACCTGGAGATCCTGGGGCCGTTCGCATCCACCGGTAAGCACGACGGCGTCGTACTCATCGACGATTTTCTCGACGGGAATGTCGAGGCCGATGTGGCTGTTCACCCGGAAGTCGACGCCTTCGGCTTGCATTTGCGACATGCGGCGGTTGATAACTGACTTCGAGAGTTTGAAGTCGGGAATCCCGTAGCGGAGCAAACCTCCGATCTGGGCGTTCTTTTCGTATACCGTGACCTGATGACCGGCCCGGGCCAGCTGCTGCGCGCAGGCCAGGCCGGAGGGGCCGGAGCCGACGATCGCCACCGTCCGGCCGGTTCGTCTGGCAGAAATCTGAGGCTGGATCCAGCGTTCTTTCCAGGCCCGTTCGATGATGGTGTGCTCGATCGTCTTGATCGTCACCGGGGCGTCGTGGAGATTCAAGGTGCAGGCCTCTTCGCAGGGGGCCGGACAAACGCGGCCGGTGAACTCCGGGAAGTTGTTCGTGGAGTGGAGGACCTCGATTGCCTCTCGCCACCTGTCCCTGGAGATGAGGTCGTTCCAGTCGGGGATGATGTTGTCAACCGGACATCCCTGGTGGCAGTAGGGAGTGCCGCAATCCATACAGCGAGCGCCTTGCCGGGCGACCTCTTTTGTTCGCAGTGGGACGACGAACTCGTGATAATGCTCCAGCCGTTCCTCGACCGGAAGGTAGGTGCGGTCTTGTCGTTCGAAGTCCCGGAATCCCGTCGGCGACCCCATCAGCGGCTTCCTATGGCGAGGTGCTCTTGCTCGGTGAGTGCACGCCGGTATTCCGTCGGCACGATCTTGACGAACCGCGGCAGGTATTCGTCAAACCTCTCGAGAAGCGCCCCGGCACGCGAACTGTCGACGAACCGGGCGTGTCGTTCGAGGAGGGTGCGAAGTCGCCAGGCATCGTGACGGAGCGGATCGGCCATGAGTTCTTCAATGCTTGGATCGGGACCCACTCCGGCAGGTGGGCCTACGTCCGGATCTATGGATTCCAGCTCGACCATCGCGAGGTTGCACCTCTGGCGGAAGTCGCCGTCGTCGTCGATCACGTAGGCGATGCCACCGCTCATACCGGCGGCGAAGTTGCGGCCCGTCCGCCCCAGGACCACGACGCAACCCCCGGTCATGTACTCACAACCGTGATCGCCTACTCGTTCTACGACCGCGAGCGCTCCTGAGTTTCGGACCGCGAAACGTTCCCCGGCGCCGCCGTTGAAGTAGCACTCACCCGAGATGGCACCGTACAGGACGGTGTTCCCGATAATGACGTTTTCGTACGGCACGAGAGGGCCGTACGGCGGAGCGAGGATGATGATCCGTCCGCCCGAGAGACCTTTGCCTACGTAGTCGTTAGCGTCGCCCTCGAGTTCCAGCGTTATCCCCCGAGCCAACCAGGCTCCGAAACTCTGGCCGGCCGTACCCTGCATCCGGATGTGGATCGTGTCGGTCTCGAGGCCGGCGTGACCGTACTTCTTGGCGACCTCGCCGGAGAGCATTGCTCCGATGGAGCGATTGGAGTTATGCACCTTGGTCTCGATGAGAACCGGTTCGCCGTATTCGAGCGCTTGCTGCGCCTCTTCGATCAGTTTTCGGTCGAGGGCTTTGTCGAGCTCGTGATTCTGGATCTCGGTATTGCGTATGGCAACGCCGGGTTCTGCCTCTGGTTTGTGCAAGATCCGCGAGAAATCAAGCCCACGAGCTTTCCAATGCGAGATAGCCCGACGCATTTCGATCCGGTCGCTCTGACCAATCATCTCGTCGAAGGTTCGGAATCCGAGCCGGGCCATGAGTTGGCGGGTCTCCTCGGCGATGAACAGGAAGAAGTTGACGACATGCTCCGGCTTGCCGGGGAAGAGTTTTCTCAGTTCCGGATCCTGGGTGGCGACCCCAACGGGACACGTATTGAGGTGGCACTTGCGCATCATGATGCAACCTTCGGAGATGAGGGCTGCCGTCCCGAAGTCCACTTCATCGGCACCGAGGAGCGCAGCTATCACCACGTCGCGCCCGGTGCGCATTCCGCCATCGGCTTGAACGGCGATGCGGCCGCGTAGGCGATTGGCCACGAGCGTCTGGTGGGTGTCGGCCAGACCGATCTCCCAGTGCGAGCCCGCCTGCATGATCGACGTCAACGGGCTTGCTCCGGTGCCTCCTTCGTTGCCGGATATCAGAACATGGTCGGCGTGGGCCTTGGCAACGCCGGCCGCGATGGTTCCGACTCCGACTTCGGAAACCAACTTGACGCTGATGCGGGCGGCGGGATTGACGTTCTTCAGGTCGTAGATGAGTTGCTTGAGATCTTCAATCGAATAGATGTCGTGATGCGGCGGAGGAGAGATGAGACCAACGCCGGGTGTGGAATGGCGGACGGCTGCGATCGTCGCGTCGACTTTGTGGCCGGGTAACTGGCCGCCCTCACCGGGCTTGGCTCCCTGCGCAATCTTGATCTGAATGTCGTCGGCATTGACCAGATACTCGGTGGTGACCCCAAAGCGACCTGAAGCAACCTGCTTGACTGCCGACCGCATCGAATCTCCGTTTGGCATTGGCGCATATCGGGCCGACTCCTCGCCTCCTTCGCCGGTGTTGGACTTGGCTCCGAGCCGGTTCATGGCAATGGCGAGGTTCGTGTGCGCTTCCCAGGAGATCGATCCAAAGGACATAGCGCCGGTGGCAAACCGCTTGACGATCTCCGTCGCCGGTTCGATCTCCTCCAGAGGTAGGGCCTGGTCGTCGAACTTGAATTCGAAGAGGCCTCGCAGGTTCTTCAGCTTCGATGTCTGGTCGTCGACGGTGTTCGAGTAGTTCTGGAACTTCTCGAAATCCCCCTCCCGCACGGCGTGCTGCAGGGTCGAGATCGTCTCGGGGGTCCACACGTGTTCCTCGCCGCGGAGTCGGAATGCCAGCTCTCCGCCGACGTCGAGTGCCTCCCGGTAGATGAGCGTCCCCCCGTAGGCTGTCCGGTGTCTCCGGACGGCTTCTTCTGCGATCTCCTCCAGGCCGACACCTTCAACCACGCTGTGTGTGCCGGTGAAGTACCTGTCAACGAATGCTTGTGACAATCCGACCGCATCGAAGATCTGGGCGCCGCAATACGACTGAAACGTTGAGATGCCCATCTTCGACATCACTTTCTTCATGCCATATTTGATGGCGTCGACATAATGGCTCTGGGCTTCCTCGTGGCCCAGGCCGGGAAGGTCGTCGAGCGAGGCCGTGATGGTGTCCATGGCGAGATAGGGGTTGATGGCCTCCGCGCCGTAGCCTCCCAGTAGGCAGAAATCGTGCACTTGCCGGGCCTCGCCGGTCTCGATCACCAATCCCACTTCTGTGCGGAGTCCTTCGCGAATGAGGTGGTGGTGGACGGCTGAGGTTGCGAGAAGCGCGGGGATCCCGACGCGATCGATGTCCACGCATCGATCCGACAGGATCAAGATGTTGAATCCGGCCCGAACCCCCTCGGTTGCCTGGGCGCAGAGTCGATCGAGGGCCGGTTCCATGCCTGCCGCGTCCTCCTCAACCGGATAGCAAATGCTGAGGCGCTTGGTCCGGAAAGCATGGTCGACGTGGTTCTCGATGCGACGTACTCGCTCCAGACCGACGTTGGTGAGGATCGGGTGGTCAACCTCGAGTCGTTTGTGAGTTCCACCCGCGTTCAGATCGAGGAGATTCGGTCGTGGGCCAATCAGTGATACCAGGGACATGACCAGCTCTTCACGGATGGGATCGATGGGAGGATTGGTCACCTGGGCAAAGTTCTGTTTGAAGTAGTCAGAGAGCATCTTCGGGCGATCTGAAAGTACCGCCGGAGGGATGTCCCTTCCCATTGAGCCGACCGGCTCCTGGCCCGTCTTCGCCATCGGCTTGATGAAGAATTCGACGTCCTCTCTTGTGTATCCGAACGCCTGTTGCGTTTCGAGGAGAGTCTGCGGATCGGGAGCCATCGAGGCCACCTCGGACGGCAGGTCCCTGAGCCGGATCTGTGTCTCGTTCAGCCATTTCTGGTACGGCTTGGCAGACGCTAAATCGGTCTTCAATTCGTCGTCGCTGATGATGCGACCCTGTTCCAGGTCGATCAGCAGCATCTTCCCGGGCTGGAGGCGCCACTTCTTGACGATCTTGTCTTCTGGTATGTCGAGGACACCGATCTCGGATGCCATGACGACCAGGTCATCGTCCGTGACGAGGTAGCGGGCCGGGCGAAGCCCGTTGCGGTCCAGGGTGGCGCCGATCTGGCGCCCATCGGTGAAGGCGACCGCAGCAGGTCCGTCCCAGGGCTCCATCAGGGCGGCGTGGTACTCGTAGAACGCCCGCCGGTCGTCGTCCATCAGCGGGTTGTCTGCCCAGGCTTCGGGGATCATGAGCATCATGGCGTGTCCCAGTGAAAACCCGCCGGCCATGAGGAGTTCGAGAGCGTTGTCGAAGGTGGCCGAGTCTGAGGCGCCGTCACCGACAAGGGGCCACAGCTTTTCCAGATCGTCGCCGATGATGTCAGAAGACATGTTCTGGCGGCGGGCTGTCATCCAATTGACATTGCCCCGTAGGGTGTTGATCTCACCGTTGTGGCAGAGCAATCGGAATGGTTGGGCCAGTCGCCAACTGGGGAAGGTGTTGGTCGAAAACCGTTGGTGGATAAGCGCCAGGGCCGATTCGACTCTGGGATCGACGAGATCGCGGTAATACACGGAGAGGTTCTCGGCGAGCATCATGCCCTTGTAGGTGATGGTCCGTCCCGACATGGAGGGGACGTAGTAGAAGCCACCCTCGATGAGGTCGGGAACGCGGCGCTTGATCATGTTGTGGGCTTGCTTGCGGATAACGTAGAGCTTCCGCTCGAACTCATCGGCGTTGCCGACTGCATCCCCCCAACCTATGAACACCTGCCGGATCAGCGGCTCAAGAGGTTTGACACTCGCACCGAGACAACTCGAGTCCACCGGCACGTCCCGCCAGCCCAGCAGCACCAAACCCTCGCGGACAACGAACTCGGTAATGACGTTCTGACAGATCGTCCGACCGAGGCGATCGGTGGGGAGGAAGACCATGCCGACCCCGTACTGGCCGGTGGGGGGAAGATCGAAACCGAGCCGGTCGGCTTCGGCGCGTAAGAAAGCATCCGGGATCTGAATGAGCATGCCGGCCCCGTCACCCGCCAGGGGGTCGGCGCCCACAGCCCCGCGATGAGTGAGGTTGGTGAGAACGGTCTGGCCCTGGTCGACGATGTGGTGGGTCTTCCGTCCCTGAATGTCCGCGACAAACCCTATACCACAGGAATCATGGTCCCGGGTGGGGTCGTACAGTCCCGTCTTCGACTGCTGTTCCAGTTGCGGCATTGCGTCCCCTCGTACAGAGTTTGCCCGTGAAGTAGACCGGCTCGTCCCCTCGAGACAAACCGGGTAGCGCGGACCACCGGTTGCCTCGTGCGGAGGTGAAGAGAGTACAGGATGTGGACGGGAGCCGCCAGGGATCGACCCGGACGAGCAGCTCTGTTCGCTCGGATGCGGTTCGCAGGGAGCGGTCGGTTTTGCGATTCGGCTTCCCGCCTCCCGCTTGCCACTTCCCAGTTCCCACCTTCCACGAATGTTTGTCCTATCTCCGTAGTGCTTTTAGCCTGCAGCAACTGCTCATTATGGTGAGGTCATGGCTGCGTTCCTGGTGATGTTGCGCGAAGGCGTTGAGGCGGCGTTGATCGTCGGCATCCTGCTCGCCTATGTCTCTCGGATCGGACGTCCCCGGGAGCTGCGGTGGGTGTGGACGGGGACCATTTCCGCGGCTCTCCTTTCCGTTATCGCCGGCATTGCGATCTTCTCCACCATCGGTTCACTCGACGAAAGAGCAGAAGAGGTCGCCGAAGGGGTCGTGGCATGGATCGCGGCCGGTCTCCTCACTTGGATGATCTTCTGGATGGGCTCCCAGGCCCGCCACATCCGGGGGCGTCTCGAGAATGAGGTGGAAACGGCCCTTGCGTCCGGTGGGGCCGGGGCGTTGGCCGCCATCGCCTTCTTCGCCGTGTTGCGGGAAGGCCTGGAGTCGGCCTTGTTCTTGATTTCAACGACCGTGGGGACGGAAGCGGACGGACTCCAGTTCCTGGGAGGAGTGCTCGGCCTGGCGGGGGCCATCGTGATCGGCTATTTGATTTACCGGGGCGGTACCCGGATCGACATCCGGTTGTTCTTCCGGGTTACCGGGGTGCTCATCATCTTGTTCGCGGCCGGCCTGGTCGCCAAGGGCATTCACGAATTCCAGGCGGTAGGGGTGCTCCCGGCGGTGGTGGATCCACTGTGGGACGTTGGCATTCTCGATCCCGCTACCAGTCTCGCCGGGGAGTTCGCCAAATCGCTCTTCGGGTGGCGGCCCGATCCTTCTCTGCTGATGGTGGTTGGCTACCTGGCGTATCTGATCCCGATCGGCGGGGCCTTCCTGTCGATGACGAGAAAAGCAGGCGCCGGGACGCCGACGGCGGGTTCGCCCGCCGCTGGTAGCTAGCTTTCGCTCTCCGCTCTCCGCTCTCCGCGCTCCGCTCTCCGCTCTCCGCCAAGGCTGGTAGCCGAGTACCGGGTACTGGGTACTTTTACAACTTCCTCGCGATCCACACCGACCAGGTCAGGTGAAGGCGATCACGCTGGAAGTCCTCCATCCAGGCAGCGGCCAGATGGCGATAGTCGGCGTCGGGATGGTCTTGGGCGTAGGCGTCGGCCGAGGCGATAACCGCGTGGTGATACCCCTCCCACGCCTCGTCCGGGGATACGATCTCGGAGATGACTTCGAGGCCGAGTCGGGTGAGGATGGCTGCTTGCTCGCCAACTGTCAGCGTGGCGGCTTCAGGAGCCCCGGCTTCCTGGAGCGATTCACGATCGGCCGCTTTGCGGAGCCTGAGGTCCCCGATGGCCAACCGTCCACCGGGTCGAAGCCGGGCGGACAGGGCTCGGGCCGTACCTTCAAAACCGTGAAATATCCACGAACCACCCAGGCAGGTAGCGAGGTCCCACTGCGGCTGGCGGGGAACCTCCATACCTTCCCCGAGCCACCACTCGATTGTTCCGGTCAGGTCCGTCCGGGATGCTCGGGCGCTGGCGCGCAGGAGGACCCAAGGTGAGAGATCAACACCCACGCCGACTATCGAGACGCGGTGGGCCATGTCGAGCAGTAGGTCACCGTGACCGCAGGCGATATCGATGGCATGAGCGCGATTCGTCGGGCCGAGGGCGTCGAGCACAGCCGACAACTCGGTGCGTCGCATGGGATTGCATATCTCATGGAGATGGTGGAGTGCTTCGAACGGATAGAAGCGTTCCCAGGCCCCCTCGATATCGGTGCCGGGAAGGACGAGAATGTCGGCCGGAAGCGGGGGATGGTCCACAGGGATAAATGTACCTAGTACCTAGTACCCAGTACCTAGTACCTAGTACCCAGTACGTAGTACCCAGTACCTAGTACCTAGTACCTAGTACCTAGTACCTAGTACCTAGTACCTTGTACTGAGTACTGAGTTGGGTTGCTGCTCCACGGGTTGTTGAAAGACGGGAGGGCTAGCGGGAGGCGCCGCGCATCGATCCGGTCAGCTGTGCCCCGTTGAGGTCGTAGAGGACGCAGGTGATTGCCTGGTCGCCTTCGTCCCATCCTTCTTCACTTGGATAGAAGTATCCGAATTCGAGCAGGGAATCCTCGTACGTCATCCCCACGAAGGTGTCGAAGGCGGTCACACAGAATTGATCGGCAAAATCCCAGAGCGCCAGGTCCCCCGGATACGAAGCCGAGGCGACATAGTTGCTGACTACGTAGACCTCGTTCTCGTGAGCCTCGCTGCACGGCACGGCCTCGACATCCGTGATCTCGGTGTCATCGTTGGTGCCGGGCTGCATGTTGAAACAATCACCGACCCGGAGTTCGGTAACTTCCAGATCGCCTGCGTCCACGATGGCGCCGGAACTATCCCGGTCGGCTCCATTGAGGGCTCCGTCGAGGAAGCCCCATGCTGCCGGGCCAAGAATCAGCAACAGGGCCCCACCCCGGAGGATGTTCTTGAGCGGAAAGCCGCGCGACGGCGCTGTCACCGGCGGTGATGGCGGCGCATAGGTGGCAACATATGATTCAGCGTCTTGGCCTTCGAGCGCGAAGGGGTCGGCCGTGCGGTCGAACTCGATTCCGGGGGGCGGTGGTGGGATGTCGCTGCGTTGTCCCAAAAGAGGTCCGCGGCAGGTTGGGCAGTACGCGGGCGATGCGTCACCAACGTCGGCGCCGCAGTGTGGGCACGGTCTCATGACAGGCTCCCGATTCGATTCCTCTTCTTTTCGGCGGGACGAGCCGGGTTCTTGAGCCGACAGCTTGCTATGTCCCGGTCACGAGGAGCGGTATGCGAAGCTCGTCGGCGGCCAGACCCCCGTGGTAGCCGGTGAGGCGTTTGTCCATGAAGCGGGGGATGAGCAGCCGGTCCGGGTCGGCCAGCAGGAGTATTTCGGGCATCCGTCCGGCCAGGTCGGGATGGTCGATGCCCGGCCCCAGCCAGGATCGGTATTCGGAAGCCTCCACCACGCGACAGGGGAGGTCGTCGATCATGTTCGAGAGCTCGTCGTCGACCCGGCGAACCAGCACCGCGCGCGGGTCACCGTAGAACTCCGATCCGGTGCGTTGAGCAATCAACACTTTGGCCTGTTCTTGGTAGTCGATGTGTCCGTGGTCGGCAGTTCCCACCATCACCGCGTGGCTTGGGAGCGCTAAGGCGATACGTTCCCAGATGCCGGCCGCCGCCGAGACGGCTGCCGCGTATTCATCGGATTCCTGACCGTGGACGTGGGCGGAAACGTCAACATTGGGAAAATACGTGAAGATGAGCCGACCCGGTACCCGAGCGAGCTGCACGGTGGCGTCGATGATCTCGTCGACAGTCCAGATGGGCTCGTAGCGACACCCCCGATAGAGAACCCGGCTCAGCCGACTGTCTTGGAAGTTACCGGGTTGCACGGTGATCGGCTCGATGTCACTGGCCCTGAGGCGCTCCCAGAGGTTGGGTGCTGGCAGGAAGGAGCGGTGATCGAGCTTCACCCGGTCGCCCCACGGTGTAGTCCATTTCAGCGTATTTACGACTTTATCGACGGAGGGAACGTACAGCTGATGAGCAATCAAGCCGTGGGTGGCCGGTGCCAACCCGGTGGCGACGCTGGCCAGGTTGACGCTGGTTGTGGTCGGGAAGGCGGCATCGAGGGTTGCTGCGCGGGCGGCCCGGAGTGGCGCCGCGCAAGGGTGATCGAGCTGCTGATCGCCCAGACCGTCGAACAGCATGAGCACGTAGGTCGTTGCTGCAGGTATTCGATCAGCGAGGTGAGGATGGAGCCCTTTCGCTTGGGCCGAACCGGTGAGGCGTTGCTCAAGCTCCGCGATCAGGTTGACCAGGCTGCCACCGGAGTAATCGGGAATTGAGTAATCAGTCATCCGTTACCAGTTGCCAGTCAAGCACCAGCGCAGCGCAGCGAAGAACGAGAAACGAATGACCGGGCACGAAGACCGGAAACGTGAAACCCTGCACCCGGAACCGCAAACCCGCGCGGAGTTCAGAGTTGCCGATGCCATTCCGCTATCGCTTGCCCGATATCGTCTGGTGAGTCTTCCTGGATGAAATGGATTCCGGGGACGGTGACTTCCGTCTGGTTTGGCCAGGTCCGGCAGAACTCCCGCTGAGCGCCGACCAGGATCGAACCAGGCTCGGCATTGATGAACAGTTTGGGGATGTCGCTCGCTGCCAGCCATTGGGAGTATCCGTCGACAATGCGGTGGACGTCGGCCGGTGCACCGTTGATCGGAATCTCCCGGGGCCAGGTGAGCATCGGTCGCCGGGCTTCCCCGATCTGGGTGTACGGCCGGCGGTATTCGTCCATCTCGGCTGCCGTCAACTCGCGGATGATCGAGTTCGGCATCACCCGCTCGATGAACAGGTTGCGGGTGAGGATCATCTCTTCGCCGGCCTCCGAACGCAACCCTTCGAAGAAACGGCGTGCCGATTCGGGCCATTCCTCCCAGGTAACCGGCCGCACGATCGCCTCCATGTAGGCGATTCCCCGCACGGCGTCGCGATGGCGATTGGCCCAATCGAATCCCAATCCCGAACCCCAGTCGTGCACGACCAGGGTCACCTTGTCTGCGACATGGAGCACATCCAGCAGCGCGTCGAGATGGGAGCTGTGTTCCAGGAACCGGTAGGTCCCTGCTCCGCTGGGCGATTGCTTCTGTGAGTCGCCCATTCCCAGCAGGTCCGGGGCGATGCAACGTCCCTGATCTTGGAGGTGGGGGATGACGTTGCGCCACAGGTATGACGAGGTGGGGTTGCCGTGCAGGAATACAATGGGGTCACCCTTCCCGATTTCGACATAGGCCATCGAGCGGCCCAGCACATCGACCTTCTTCTTCTCGTACCCCATCCCAGCTCCCGGATTGTCGTCCCCTCCACGGTACCCCTGAGCGGATCGCAGTTGCAGGAACTTTGGGGCGCCAATCGGACTTCCTATACTTCCGGCACGGCGGGCCGTGCGCGGCCCGTTTTCGAGGCAGAGGGGTAGGTCGGGTGAGTCCGTACTTTCAGGACTACGTGACGGTGGCGGCGTTCGCAGCGCTTGGTGTTGTGCTCGTGCTCGCCCTGCTGGGAATAGCTTCGATCTTCCGTCCCGCTCATCCCCACCCCGCCAAACTTCTTACCTACGAATGTGGAGTGGATCCGGTCGGACGTGACTGGAGCCAGTCGCAGGTCAGGTACTACATCTTTGGCCTTCTGTTCGTCATCTTCGACGTTGAAGCCGTATTCATCTTCCCGTGGGCGATCATCCTCGAGCGACTTGGCGTATTCGGCCTGGTGGAGATGGGGATCTTCATTCTCATCTTGTTGCTTGGCCTCATCTACGCCATCCGCAAGGGAGTGCTCAAGTGGGAGTGATCGAACGATTCGGGATGCCAAAGCCGGTGTCCTGGCTGCTCAACTGGGGTCGCAGGTACTCACTGTGGCTGTACCAATTCGGGTTGGCCTGCTGCGCCATCGAGCTGATGGCCGCGGCCGGCCCCCGCTTCGACATGATGCGGTTCGGAATTATCCCGTTGCCCGCCTCGCCGCGTCAGGCCGACCTGATGATTGTGGCCGGCACCGTCACCGACAAGATGGCTCCGGCGGTGCGCCGACTCTACGAGCAGATGCCCGACCCCAAGTACGTGATCTCGATGGGTTCCTGTGCCAACTGTGGTGGTCCTTACTGGGATTCCTACTCGGTAACGAAAGGCGTCGATCAGATCATTCCTGTGGACGTGTACGTGCCCGGTTGCCCGCCCCGACCGGAGGCGCTGATGGAAGGGATCGTCCTGCTTCAGAAGAAGATCCAGAACGAAAACCTCCAGGAGAAATGGAAAGAGCGTGCCGAGCAACCCGTCTGACACCGCGGATCTCCAGGGGACACTCTTCGCTTACGCGGAGCATGTTGCCGACGTCCTGGATGCGGAGCCGGTGGTCGTCCGGCACGGAACGATCAAGGCCCACGTGCCAAGGGACAGTTGGATTGATGCGCTCACCAAGGCCCGCGATGACCTCGGCCTCATCTTCTTCTCATGGCTCTCCGCCATCGATTGGTCAAACAAGGTCGAGGTGGGAGATCCTCCAACCGAGGAAGTCGACGAGCGATTCGAGATCCTCTGCACGGTCGGTGATCTCTCAGAAGGAAAGCGCATCACGCTCTCCACCGAGGTGTCGAAGGACGAGCCGACCATGCCGAGCGCCACCGGGGTATACCGGGGTGCCAACTGGCATGAACGCGAGACGTTCGAGATGTTCGGCATCGATTTCGTGGGCCATCCCGACCTGAAGAAGCTCTATCTGGTTGATGGTTTTGAGGGCAATCCGTTGCGGAAGTCCTTTCCGTTGCTGAGTCGCGAGGTGAAACCGTGGCCCGGCACCGTAGACGTCGAAGCGATGCCATCGACCGAGAATCCGGAGGCATGATGGACCACGAGGCGATGATGGCGCTCTCGGAGGTGGCCGTCTCCCTTGAGCTCGAAACGCCGGAGATGACGCTCAACATCGGCCCGCAGCACCCGTCCACGCACGGGGTGCTCCGCCTGGTTGCCCAGGTCGACGGTGAGCGGGTCCGCGATATCAAGCCGGTCATCGGGTACATGCACCGGGGCTACGAAAAGATCTCCGAAGTCCGGACGTACCCTCAGATCACTGCGCTGATCAACCGGCTCGACTGGGTGGCCGGCTACGCCAATGAGATCCCGTTCATTGTGGGCGCCGAGCGGCTCATGGAGCTGGAGGTGCCGGATCGGGCCCAGTACATCCGGTTGATTCTCGCCGAGATGGCGCGCATCGCTTCCCATCTCGTCTTCTGCGGTTCCTACCCGCTCGAGCTGGGGGCAGGCACCCCTTTGTTCTTCGCTCTGCGAGAGAGGGAGCGGGTGCTCGACCTGATGGAGTCGGTCACCGGTGGACGTTTCCACCTCAACTTCAACCGCCTCGGCGGGGTCAAGCCGGCGGCCGGGGCCGGCTCGAACACCCGCAAAGACATCCAGGACTTGCCCAAAGGCTTCTACGAAGGTTCCCGGGAAGCGATGGGCCGGGTGTTGGCGGTGTGCGATGAGCTCGACCAGCTCATCAGCGGCAACGAGATCCTCTTCGCACGCACCAAAGGGGTCGGCGTCATGACCCCGGAGCAGGCGGCCGCCTATGGAGTGTCCGGGCCGAACCTGCGGGGCTCGGGGGTGGCGTTCGATCTCCGCAAGGTCGAGCACTACCTGCCATACGACAAACTCGATTTCAACGTGGTAACCCGCCAGGCGGGCGATTGCTTCGCCCGGTACGAAGTGCGGGTGGACGAGATTCGCGAATCGGCCAAGATGGTCGTCCAGGCGATCGACTCGATCCCTTCCGGACCGCTGCAGGCCAAGGTGCCGAAGATCATCAAAGTGCCGAAGGGCGAGACCTACATGCGGGCCGAGAACCCCAAGGGGGAGATGGGCTACTACATCGTCTCCGAAGGTGGCACGGGACCGTACCGGTTGAAGATTCGCACCGCCTCGTTCTCCAACATCTCCGTCTTGTCGGAACTCATGGAAGGTGTCCTGATACCGGACATCGTCGCCATCATGGGCAGTTTCGATTTCGTGCTCGGCGAGGTGGATCGGTGATGGCTGCGACCTACGGCCGCAGGTTGACGAACTCCGTTCGTCCGTACTTCGTATTTCGTACTTCGTATCGTGCCAAGCCGTCGAAGTACGAAGTACAAAGTACGAAGTACGCACTCCCGAAGGGAGCGCTCTGATGTCCTTCGGGCTCGAGTTGGCGATCAAGCTGGTGGTCATCGCGGCTCTGATCCCGGGCTCGGCGCTGGTGCTCGGCTACGCCGAGTTGAAGATCTCGGCCCACATGCAGTCCCGCATCGGCCCGTACTTCGCGGGCGGCCGGTTTGGGTGGGCGCAGCTGCTGGCCGACGGAGTCAAATTCATCCAGAAAGAAGACATCATCCCGGACAACGCCGATCGACCCGTTTTCAAGGTCGCCCCGGTACTCGTGATGATCTCAACCGCGACTCTCTTCGTGGTCCTTCCCTTCGGGCCGGGCGGTGGGTTCGTCGTGCGCGACCTCAATCTGGGCATCTTCTACGCACTGGCGATCTCCTCGGTTGGAACCATCGGTATCTTGATGGCCGGGTGGTCGTCGGGTAACAAGTATTCGCTGATGGGCGGTCTGCGGGCCGCCGGCCAGTTGATCGCCTATGAGCTCCCGCTCGTGCTGGCGGTGGTCGGGGTGGTGATCCAGGCCGGGACGATGTCGATGCAGGGGATCGTCGAGGCGCAGATCGCCCAGGGCTGGCCGTACGCATTCACCCAGTTCTTGGGTTTCTTCATCTTCCTGGTCGCCGGGCTGGCCGAGCTGAGTAGGACGCCGTTCGACATGCCGCTCGCCGAGTCCGAGCTCATCTCCGGCTACCTGACGGAGTACTCGGGCTTTCGATTCTTGTTCTTCTATCTGGCCGAGTACGCCAGCATGTTTGCACTGGCGGCCATCGCCGCCACGCTGTTCCTGGGCGGTTACGGATTCTGGGGCGTGTCGGCCTCGTGGACCGGGCCGATCTTCTTCGGCGGGAAGATCCTCTTGATCGGCTTCGTGATCATCTGGCTTCGTTGGACGTTCCCCCGGTTCCGTGAGGACCAGTTGCAGACGCTGGCCTGGAAATGGCTCATCCCCCTCGCCCTGGCCAACATCATGGTGACTGCCGTGTTCAAGGTGGTCTTCTGATGGAGCTGCGCATTCCGGGGCTCGTCAAGGGCATGTGGGTGACCTTGAAGACCCTCTTCAAGAAACCGGTAACCATCAACTACCCGAAGGTCAAGGAGACGCCGGTGCCCCGGGCCCGCGGCGTGATCGCTCTCGACCAGGATGCGTGCACGGTGTGCATGCTGTGTGCCCGCAACTGTCCCGATTGGTGCATCTATATCGAGGGCCACAAGGAAGAGCAGGTACCGGACAAGCCGGGAGGCCGGGTCAAGGTACGGGCCGAACTCGACCGGTTCGACATCGACTACGCACTCTGCATGTACTGCGGCATTTGCGTCGAGGTGTGTCCGTTCGATGCCCTCTTCTGGACACCCGAGTACGAGTACTCCGAGTACCGGATGGGCGAAATGATGCACGACATGGACCGCTTGCAGGACTGGCTGCAAACGGTGCCGGAGCCGCCGGAGTTGGAGACATAATGCACCGACCAGCAACGTTCACTGCGTTCGGGACGGCCAGAAACGCCGCTCGATGCGTCCTCGTCCTTGACGCACGTCAAGTCCGCCTTCGTCCTGCGTCCTTCCCAGCGACGGCCCTGCCTCGCTCCGAACACATCAACGCCACTGGACGGAGCACCAGATGACGGTCGCCGACTGGATCGCCGAACCTACCAACTGGGTGTATCTGGTTCTGGCCCTGGTGATTGCCGTGTCCGCCCTCCGGGTGGTCACCAGCACCAACGTCGTGCATGCAGCTCTGTTTCTGGTTCTCGCCCTGGCCGGGACGGCCGGTCTCTTCCTGTTGCTCTCTGCCGAGTTCGTCGCCTGGGTGCTGGTCCTCGTGTATATCGGAGCGGTCATCGTGCTGTTCCTTTTCGGCATCATGATCACCCGGGCCCCGACCGGTCCGAACGTCGAGGTCGATCACCAGCGGCGCGCCCCGGCGGCCATGGCAGCCTTCCTCATCTTCATCGTGACCGCCGGATCCGCGTTGACGGCCTTTGGGGACAAGCAGATCAGCAACCTGGGTCGTGGAACCTCAACGGAGGTCATCGGTGAGCAGTTGCTGCAACGCTTCGTGATCCCATTCGAAGTGGTGTCGTTCGTATTGCTGGCCGCCCTGATCGGCGGCATCACCCTGGCCCGCAAAGACGCCACTCCTGCTGAAGAGATGGCTCGGGAGGGGAGTGACGCATGAACCTTCTGACCCGTGCTTCGTACTTCGTATCTCGTACTTCGACTGGAACAAAGTACAAAGTACAAAGTACAGAGTACGGCGTCCTCCTGAAAGGAGGACGGCCATGCTCCTAAACCAATTCCTGATCCTCGGCGCCCTCTTGTTCTCGCTCGGCATCTACGGCCTGCTGGTCCGCCGCAACGCGGTGATGGTGTTGCTGTCCATCGAGCTGATGCTCAATGCGGTCAACGTCAACCTGGTCGCTTTCGAGGCCTTCCTGCAGAACGCCAACGTGGGAGGGCAGATCTTCGCCATCTTCGTGATCACGGTGGCGGCCGCTGAAGTGGGCGTCGGCCTGGCCATCATTCTCATGATCTTCCGCAACCGGACCTCCGCCAACATCGACGAACTCGACCTGATGAAGTGGTAGACGCATGATCAAACTGACCAACTTCGCGATCGCCGCCACGGAGACGGGACGCGCCGCCCAGTACGGCGAAGGGAATCCATTCCTCGAGTGGGCCTGGTTGATCGTCATCGTGCCGTTCCTGGCCTTTCTGGCCATCGTCTTCTTCGGCAAGCGCCTCCCGCGCCGAGGTGGCGAGATCGCCGTCGGCGCCATGGCCTTCGTGGCCGTCTATGCCGCGGTGCTGTTCATCATGAACGTCACCGGGGGAGTGGAGTTTGTAGGGGACCCCGTCGAGGTGGGCAAGATCGGCACCTTTGCCATCGAATGGGGCTGGGTGGTCGACGGCCTCTCCTCGATGATGTATCTGGTCGTTGGGCTGCTGGCCTTCCTCATCTTCACCTACGCCCTCGGCTACATGGAGGGCGACGTCCGGGTCACCTGGTTCTTCGCCGCCTTCACCCTGTTCGCCGGGTCGATGCTGCTGCTGGTGTCGGCCCCCAACCTCATCCAGCTGATCGTTGGCTGGGAGGGGGTCGGGCTGTCGTCCTACCTGTTGATCGGCCACTACTGGGAGGACAAGGAGAACTCCTCGGCTGGCATGAAGGCGTTCTACGTCAACAAGGTGGCCGACATCGGGTTGATCATCGGTGCGTTCGTGCTGGCGATCCCGGTCGGGTCGTTCCGCATCTCCGACATCCTCACGGCGGTGGTGGATAACCCTGAAGCCATCGAGACGGTCGCCATGGTCGGGGCGGTGTTGCTGTTCATCGGGGCGATGGGCAAGAGCGCCCAGTTCCCTTTCCACGTCTGGCTGCCCGACGCCATGGCCGGCCCGACTCCGGTTTCGGCGCTCATGCACGCGGCCACCATGGTGACCGCCGGGGTCTACCTGGTCGCGCGAATGTTTCCGCTCTACGCCGAGATGGCGGCCGATGCCCGGGGGCTGGTGATAACCATCGGGGCGATCACTTTGATCATCGCCGGGCTGCTGGCAGTTGTGCAGGACGATATCAAAAAGGTGCTGGCCTACTCGACGGTCAGCCAGTTGGGTTACATGGTGGCGGCCCTGGGAGCCGGGGCTTACACGGCCGGCCTCTTCCACTTGTGGACCCACGCCTTCTTCAAGGGCCTGCTGTTCCTTGGGGCCGGATCGGTGATCCACAGCGTCCACTCCAACAACATGAGTGACATGGGCGGCCTGCGCAAACCCATGCCGGTCACCTTCAGCACCTTCGTCGCCGGCACCCTGGCCCTGGCCGGAATCTTCCCGCTCGCCGGGTTCTTCTCGAAGGACGAGGTCCTGGCGGCCTTCAACCACGAGGGTTACACGGCAGTGCTGGTCATCGGAATCATCGGGGCGTTCATCACCGCCTTCTACATGGCCCGCACCGTATTCCTCACTTTCTACGGGACGTACAAGGGACACGGCCACCCGCACGAATCGCCGAAGGTGATGACGGTGCCGATGATGATCCTGGCCGGCCTGGCAGTGGTGGGCGGCTGGGTTAACATCCCCGGCCTCTACACCGGCTTCACCGAATGGGTCGGAACCAGGGCGCATCCAATAGCAGAGCACCATGCCGAGAGCTTCGACTGGCCGGTGCTGGCCATCGGACTGACCGCCGCTCTGCTGGGCATCGTGGCCGGGTACCTCTTGTACTTCAAGGACAAGCAGACCCAACTGGAGCGGGACACTTTCCGAATTCCGCTGCTGTGGCCGCTGCTCGAACACAAGTACTACCTGGACGACCTGTACCTGGGCGGCATCGTCAACCCGATCAAGGGACCGATCGCCAGGTTCGTCAATTGGACCAACTCGTACATCTTCGACGGCATCGTCAACGGGGCCGGGTTCCTGGCCAGGGCAGTGGCCGGGGTCGTCTACGGCGTTTTCGATCAGCGCGGCATCGACCTGGCGCTCAACGGACTGGCCTTCACCACCGACGGCGCCGGCGGCAAGACGCGGCTTTTGCAGACCGGCAAGGTGCAGCAGTACGCAGGCGCCACGGTGATCGGTGCTGCGTTGCTGGTCATCGGTTTCGTGATTTTCAGATAGGAGGGATGAACGAATGGGGTGGTTTGATAACGGGTGGGGCTTGAGCCTGATCGTGTTCCTGCCCATGGTGGGCGCGCTCGCTGTGCTCTTCACCCCCAAGGCGAACGAAGCGGCCATCAAGGCCCTTTCACTCGGGTTCACTGTGGTGACCCTGGGCCTGGCGACCCTCATGGCCTTCCGGTTCGATTTCGGGGCCTCCGAGGTTTTCCAGTTCGGGACCAGCCTGACGTGGATCGAGTCGATCAACTCCGGCTATCACATCGGCGTCGACGGGATATCGCTACCCCTCCTGGTGCTGTCCGCCTTCGTCACCGTGTTGGCGGTGATCTACTCGTTCAACCACTGGCCCGAGCCTCACAACCCCAAGGGGTTTATGGCCCTGACTCTGGTCCTGGCCACCGGCATGAACGGCACGTTCGTAGCGCTGGACCTGGTGCTCTTCTTCGTGTTCTTCGAGTTGGTCCTCCTGCCGATGTACTTCATGATCGGGATCTGGGGAGACAAGGCCATCATGAAGATCCCGGGCTTCAACCGGGAAGTGGAGACCCGCCTCTACGCGGCGATCAAGTTCTTCCTCTTCACGCTGTTCGGGTCGGCCTTCATGCTGCTGGGCTTTCTGGCCCTGTATTTCAAGTCGGGCGAATTCGTAGCCGAGCGGACCTTCGACATCCCGCTTCTCATTCATCTCGGTTCGAACGGTGCCTTCACCGGGACCTTTGCCTTCCTGGTGTTCGGCGCACTGTTCCTCGGGTTTGCGGTGAAGGTGCCGATGTGGCCTTTCCACACCTGGCTGCCCGATGCCCACACGGCCGCACCTACCGTCGGTTCGGTGTTGCTGGCCGCCATTCTCCTGAAGCTCGGCGCATACGGTTTTATCCGGATCAGCCTCCCGATCCTTCCCGACATGGCCAAAGACTGGGCGCCGGCCATCGCCATCCTGGCGGTGATCGGCATCATCTACGGATCGCTCGCCTGTTTGGCGCAAACCGACATGAAGCGGTTGATCGCCTTCTCGTCGGTTGGTCACATGGGGTTCGTGATGCTCGGCATCGCTTCCATGACCTCCGTCGGCATCAACGCCGCGATCATCGGCATGGTGGCCCACGGCGTCATCACCGGCCTCTTGTTCTTCGTAGCCGGATCGATGTCGCATCGCTACCACACCCGCGATATGGGCCGTCTCGGCGGCAACATGAAGGTCATGCCGATCATGGGTGGCATCCTCGGGTTCACCGCTATGGCATCCCTCGGCTTGCCGGGTCTGGCCGGGTTCTGGGGTGAGTTCATGGCCCTGTTCGGTGCCTACAGCCCACTGGCCGGCCTCAACACGACGTTGTTCCGCACCGCCATGGTGTTGGGAGCGATCGGTACCGTGCTGACGGCGGGCTACATGCTGTGGATGCTGCAAAAGGTCAACCTGGGTGAACCCTCCGCCGAGTGGGAGGGGCAGCATTTCCACGATGTCGACGCCTACGAGCTGACGGCCTGGGTGCCGCTGGTGGTCGCCATCGTGGCGATCGGGGTGTTCCCCCGTCTGGTATTGGGGGCCACCAACGACGCCGTGGTTTCGCTGGTGACGAAGGCATTCGGGGGCTGATGTGACGCCGGACATCGACTACCTCGCGCTGGCGCCGGAGATCACTCTGGCGGTGACGGCCGTAGTCGTCCTGATGCTCGATCTGTTCCTGCCGCGCAGCCAGAAGTACTGGACGGCCGTCGTGGCCGTGCTCGGCGTCAGCTTCGCCGCTCTACCTCTCATCGCCCTGGCCGTCAGCGACGTTGGCGAACGGAGCATGCTCGGTGGCAGCTTCGTCGTCGATGACTTCGCACTCGTGCTCAAAGGGCTGTTCGTGGTCTCCGGCTACCTCGTGCTGCTCATGTCGGTCAGTTACATCGAGTCCGATCGCTACTACCAGGGCGAGTACTACTTCCTGATGTTGATGTCGATACTCGGGTCGGTGGTGCTGGCCTCGTCCCGCGATCTCATCACCTTGTTCATCGCTATCGAGTTGGTGTCCCAACCGATGTACCTACTGGCCGGATGGCGGAAAGGCGATCTGCGATCCAACGAGGCGTCGCTCAAGTACTATCTCCTCGGGGTGCTGGCCTCCGCGTTGATGCTGTACGGCATGTCGTTCGTCTACGGTCTGACCGGCGAGCTGACCTTGGCCGGAATCGCCGAAGCAGGAGCCGGGATGGCCGACGACCCGGCCTTCATCATGGCCCTGCTGTTCATGATCGCCGGCTTCGGGTTCAAGGTATCGGCGGTCCCCTTCCATTTTTGGGCGCCGGACACCTATGAAGGTGCCCCGACGCCGGTGACCGCCTACCTGTCGGTGTCATCGAAGGCGGCCGGGTTTGTGGCGTTGCTGGTGGTCCTCTACTCGGCCTTCCCGGACGCGGCCGGGGTGTGGGGCCCGGCCGTCTGGATCCTGGCGGCGCTCTCGATGACCTTGGCCAATCTGACCGCCTTGCGGCAAACTAACATCGTACGGCTGCTGGCCTATTCGTCGGTAGCCCAGGCCGGGTTCATGCTCGTGCCGTTTGCGGCTGCTGCTACGACGGATCAGATCGGGCTGGGGGAGGCCTTCGCCGCCACGGTTACCTACATCGTGATCTACGCCTTCATGAACCTGGGGGCGTTTGCGGTGGTCATTGCCGGCGCTCGCAAGACCGGGACCGGTGATATCGAAGGCTGGGGTGGGCTCGGTTCGTATGCCCCGGGCATCGGGCTCCTGGCCGGGGCCTTCTTCTTCTCCCTGGCCGGCATTCCGCCGCTGGCCGGCTGGATCGCCAAGCTGGTTATGTTCAGTGCGGCCATGGGAGCCGGATCTGGCTGGATGGTGGCCCTGGCCGCTATCGCCGCCGTCAACGCGGTGATTGCGCTCTTCTACTACGCCCGGGTCGTCAAGACGATCTGGATGGACCCGGTCCCGGCCACCGCCCCCGACGAACAGGTGCGAACCAGCCCGGTGGCCGGTTCCCTGGGATTGGCGCTGGGATTGTCCGTGGTGGTGGTGGTGGCGGCCGGTTTCTTCCCCTCCCTCGTCACGTTCTTCTCCGAAGCGACCAGAGCTCTGGCGGGGGGATGAGTTCCGAGTGAAAGCTCAGGAAGTGGGTAGTGGAAAATTCGAGTCTCATCTCTCCTCTGACCGGGTCCGCGTAGGCTTGTCCCTAGCCGACGTCCGAGGGGTGAGATGAACCAGATCGAGAAGGAATTCTTCGGGTTGCTGGACATGACCCACGAGGTGCGGGACGACGCTATTGCCACCATCGGCGCCGCTGATCTTGTTTTCAGGATTGAGGGCTGCAAATCGCTCGGCGAAGTACTGCAGGATCTGGGCGATATTGAATCGATGTACACCCAGTCCTTCAAGACGATGAAGCAGGACTTCTTCGTGCGAGCACCCGGCCGCGAGAATGTCACCTCAGGCGAAGCTACGGTTGCTTGGCTGCACGGATTGGACGGCGAACTCAAAGCTGCTCTGTCCGCCTTGAGTGACGAAGACCTGGCCAAACCGATCGACCGCGGCGGCTGGCAGATGCCGGTGCTCGCCAATTTCCACACATACCGTGAGGCAGTTCTGATTCAGTTCGGCAAACTCGATTGCTATCTCAGAGCTCTGGGCAAGGATCTGCCGGACGAGTGGGCGGCTTGGGTCGGGTAGACCACCTCCCACATTCCACCTTCCATTCACGGGCTTCCGGCCCGGGGCGCTAGCCTCCGCTACACGCCCGAGAAACGGTTGATCTATGCCGGCCGATGAGGACAAGACTCCCAAGCGCAAGCCCGCCAAGCAGACCACCGCCAAGCAGGCCGCCCCCAAGCAGGCCGCCCGCAAGAAGACCGCGGCGCCTCCGGCTAAGCCCACGGTCCCCCGGAAACCGGCCACCAAGAAGCCAAGCGCGGCAACACCGTCACCTGCACCGCTTGAATCTCCTGCCAAGGACTTGCCCTATTTCAGCCTGCTCACCGAAGACGATCTGTTTCTCTTCAATGAGGGCTCTCACTTCCGGCTCTACGAGAAACTGGGGTGCCACCTGGTCGAGGTGGGCGGGGTAGCCGGTGCCTACTTCGCCGTGTGGGCGCCGGACGCTGAGTATGTGTCGGTGATGGGGGACTTCAACTTCTATAACCCGGGCGAGCACCCTCTCAGCCCGAAGGGCGCATCGGGTATCTGGGAGGGCTTCATCCCCGGAATCCAGCAGGGTCAGACCTACAAGTTCCACATCGGCTCGCGCTTCAATGTGTATCGGGTCGACAAAGCGGACCCGTTCGCCGCCTATTCCGAGGTGCCGCCCAAGACGGCCTCCCGGGTGTGGGATCTCACCTACGAGTGGGGTGACGCAGATTGGATGAAGGTCCGGGCCGTCCACAACGCTCACAATGTGCCCATGTCCATCTATGAGATGCACGTTGGCTCGTGGCGGCGTGTCCCCGAGGAAGGCAATCGCTCGCTCACCTACCGGGAGATGGCTCCCCTGCTGGTCGAGCACATACAGCAGATGAACTTCACCCACGTCGAGTTCCTCCCCGTCATGGAGTACCCGTTCGGCGGGTCGTGGGGGTATCAGACCACCGGCTACTTTGGGCCGACCTCCCGGTTCGGCACGCCGGAGGACTTCATGTTCCTCGTCGATTCGCTGCACCAGGCCGGGATCGGGGTGATCCTCGACTGGGTGCCGTCACACTTCGCCACCGACGAGCACGGCTTGGGGTATTTCGACGGCACCCACCTCTTCGAGCATTCGGACGAGCGGAAGGGATTTCATCCCGACTGGGGCAGCTGGATCTTCAACTATGGACGCAACGAAGTGCGCAGCTTCCTGATCTCCAGTGCCATCTCCTGGCTTGACCGGTACCACATCGATGGGATCCGCGTAGATGCAGTCGCTTCCATGCTGTACCTCGACTATTCGCGCGAAGACGGCGAGTGGATCCCCAACGAGTACGGCGGCAACGAGAATATCGAAGCCATCACCCTGTTGCGCCGGTTCAACGAGGAGGTCTACCGCCAGTTCCCCGATGTGCAGACGTTCGCCGAGGAGTCAACCGCCTGGCCGATGGTGTCCCGCCCTACCTACGTTGGGGGTCTCGGCTTCGGATTCAAGTGGGATATGGGGTGGATGCACGACACGCTGACCTATATGCAGCTCGACCCGCTGTTTCGTCAATATCACCACAACGATCTGACCTTCCGGGGCCTGTACGCCTTCACGGAGAGTTATACATTGCCGCTCTCCCACGATGAGGTGGTGCACGGCAAGGGTTCGCTGGCCGCCAAAATGCCCGGTGACGATTGGCAGAAGTTCGCCAATCTCCGCCTGTTGTACGCCGATATGTTCGCCCAGCCCGGCAAGAAGCTGCTGTTCATGGGTGCGGAACTTGCCCAGTGGGCCGAGTGGAGCCATGACGGTTCGCTGGCGTGGGACCTGCTGGATTGGGAACCGCACCGGGGAATTCTCAAGCTGGTCGGCGATCTGGGCCGGGTGTACAGGGAGGAGCCTGCCCTCTACGAGTGGGACACAGACGATCGCGGTTTCGAGTGGGTTGAGGCCAACGACTGGCAGTCGAGCACCCTCTCGTGGCTGAGGAAGGGTGGGTCAACCGAAGACGTGGTCCTGGCAATCTTCAACTTCACACCGGTGGCCCGGTACAACTACCGGATGGGTGTTCCCCGCGGCGGCCATTGGGAGGAGATTCTCAATACCGACGCCGCCGACTACGGGGGCAGCGGACTCGGCAACCTCGGAGGAGTGGAAGCCCATCAGACCGGCGCCCACGGCCGTCCCTTCTCGGTCAACCTCACTCTGCCCCCGCTCGGGGCGGTGTTCCTGAAGAGCTCCGGGTAGCCAGTCGTCGGTTGTCAGTGGTGGGTATGACTTTCGTTGCGCTGATGACTGAGAACTGAGGACTGATGACTTCGCTCAAAGAGCGACTGATCGAGCAAATCCGGGCCGGGGGCCCGATCCCGTTCGAGCAGTTCCAGGCCGGGGCGCTCTACGATCCCGAGGGCGGCTTCTTCACCTCGAAGTCGCTCCGTTCCGTGAAGTCGGGAGACTTCCTCACCAGCCCCGAAGTAAGCCCCCTCTTCGGCGAAACCCTGGCCAGATTCGTGGACCGGGAACTGGCCACTTTCGGAGCAGGCACCCCAAACGTGTCCTCCCCCGGCGTGAGACGGGGGAAGTGGCCGAGCGAAGCGAGGTCGGAGGGGGCAGATAGCGGGAGGGTAGAGGGAGTCAATCCCTTAGAAACGTCCTCCCCCGGCGTGAGACGGGGGAGGTGGCCGAGCGAAGCGAGGTCGGAGGGGGCAGAGGCGACAACACCAATCCTCGTCGAAGTCGGCGCCGGCTCCGGCTCCCTCCTCAAACCACTCCTCGCCACTCTCGAAACCCCCGTC
>Ga0224512_10000284_pt1 | contig 54023 bp, 42 predicted proteins | sample SF_May12_sed_USG_4_FD_169103 | JGI IMG/M metagenome (GOLD analysis project Ga0224512, IMG submission 169103) | Sediment microbial communities from San Francisco Bay, California, United States - SF_May12_sed_USGS_13 | ecosystem: Environmental > Aquatic > Marine > Sediment | place: USA...
GAGTGCATCGCGGATCGGGACGAGCCCGGCTACGTACACGTAAGTGTGTTCATCGTCGAGCATGTTCAGGATTTCTTTGCTGCGACTTTCGATCGCAAAATCCCACGCGATCGGGTCCGCCCAGTTCGGGCGCGGGCTCAACGCCTGGATTGCTTCAAACGTTTCCTCGTCATAATAGCGTGCGAAGTCATTGCGTTTGTCATTCATGTACAGCAGCTCGAGGCCAGATTGTGCGCCATACAACAGAATGACCTTGCCTTCCCAGTCCCCGACCTCCTGATAGATATGTTTAATGAAAGCGCGAAACGGTGCAATGCCGGTACCGAGACCGATCAGCAGCAGGTTGGCGCTCTTGTCCTCCGGCACCTTGAATGGCAGGCCGAACGGACCGGTTATGGACAGCTTGTCGCCCGACTTTCGGTCACAGAGGTAGTTGGAGTTGACGCCTGCATACTTTTCGCCGCTGTAGTCGTCGATGTAATCGCAGCGCCGCACAACTAGCGTAATCGCGGGTTTTCCCTTGAGCTTTGCAGCCGGGGTGTCCGCAACCGTGTACAGCCGGTGCTGCAAAGAGCCGCCAAATTCCTTCGGGCCTTCGACCAGTACACCGATACTCTGTCCAATTTCGAAGTCAAACTCAGGCCGGTCCACTTCGAGCACGAGTTCCCGGACTTCGGCATCTGCGCCTTCGCCCGTAATACGTTCTGTACTCAATACTGTCGCGGAATAGCGAGGTTCTTTTGGATAGTCTTCAAGACGCATGAGGAGTACTCCTTTTTGCTCTTTTCCCGTCAGCGGCGGGTCCAGTAGCAGAATCGAATTTGTCGGAACCGCAGCCGTTAAAGCAAGTTGATGTGTCGCACGCATTGTCTGAGCGACTCGCCTTTAGCCGCTCTTTCAATGCGCTATCAAACGCGATGATTCGAAGCGCAATCATCGCCGCGATGGCGACTGTCGCAATGACAACGCCGATAAAAAGGTTCATCTGCCCAACCCTGCAAATCCCATGAAGCCCATGGACAAGATTCCAGCCACGACCAACGCGGCGGCGGTTCCCTTGAAAAGTTCGGGTACGTCCGCGAGGTCGAGTTTCTCGCGCACACCGGCCATCAGCACGAGCGCCAGCGCGAAGCCGGCACCGGCACCCAGTGCGTAAACGATCGCCTGCGTGAACCCATAGCCCTTGTTGGTCTGAAACAACGCGAGGCCGAGAATTGCACAGTTCGTCGTAATCAGCGGCAGGAAGATACCCAGCGCACGAAACGTGGGCGGACTCAGTTTGCGCATCAGCATCTCGACGAGCTGGACGGTCGACGAAATCACCAGGATGTACGAGATGATGCGGAGGTACGGCGCGTTGATCGCTTCGAGTACGAGGTTGATGCCAAACGCGCAGACCGAGGCGACGAGCATGACGAATCCGACCGCGCCGCTCATGCGAACGGCTGTTTCGAGCTTGGCAGACACGCCAAAGAAAGGGCATATGCCGAGGAAGTAGGCGAGCACAAAGTTGTTGATGAGTGCCGCGTTCAGGAAGATCGACCAGTAACCCTGGTCATTCATGACGCCACCTCACCGGCCCGCTCATTGGCCCGTTTCTCGGCATCCGCCTCGCGCTGGCGGATCCAGTTGACCACCAGCAGCCACATCGCCATGGCGAAGAAGCCGCCGCTGGGCAGCACCATGACGGTCCAGGTCTGGAAACCGTCAGGGAACAAGTCCACGCCGAACAGCGTGCCGCTGCCGAGGACCTCCCGCAGCACGCCGATGAAGAACAGCGCGACCGTGAAGCCCACGCCCATGCCCAGTGCATCCAGCATCGCGCGTCCGGGCTTATGCTTGGACGCGAAGGCCTCGGCGCGGCCCAGGATCAGGCAGTTCACGACGATCAACGCGATGAAGGCGCCCAGCGCCCGGTGCAGCTCGATGCTGATCGCCATGATCGCGTAGTCCACGCACGTCACGAAGGTCGCGATGATGCAGATGTAGCTGACAATGCGCGCCTCACGGGGTATGAAATTGCGCAGCAGCGATACCGACAGGCCGGCCATCAGCAGCACGAAGGTCGTTGCGAGCCCCATGGCCAGCGCATTGATTGCAGTGTTGGACACGGCCAGCGCCGGGCACATGCCGAGCACCTGGATGAAAACCGGGTTATCTCGCCACAGTCCCTTGATGAATTCGTCGGTCGGGCTGACCTGCCTCAGCGCCACGTGTTACTCCTCAATTGACTGCGGTGGTTGGAACGCACGGCCGTCCCGCTCGAGCACGGGCAACCAGGCACTCGAGCCCTGGTGCAGGATCGCGCCTATGGTGTCGGAGGTGATCGTGGCCCCCGTAATGCCGTCGAGTTGCCACGGCTCGGTCTTCTCGCCTTCCTTGACGGTCACGATAGCGTTGGCCAACGCCGTACCGTCCTCGTTCAGCCGCGCATCGAGTGCCTCGAAATTGGCCAGGAAGTGCGGCTCGATCTCGACCTTGTCACCGAGGCCGGGCGTCTCTTTGCTTTCCAGCACCTTGAAACCGACGATAGCCTGGCGTTCGAACGAATAGGCGTACAGGACCCGAATGTTGTCCGCGTAGCCCATGCCCTGCGCCGTGATGACCGCGCCGACGAGCTCGCTGTCTTCGCCGTAGCCCAAAAACACCGGCAGGTCGGCCAGCTCAGTGGCCGCGACGAGCGTGCCATCGGCATCCAGGGTGACCTCTGCTGTCGATCTCGAGGCCGGCAGAACTTCGGCAACCGCCTTGCTGAGAAACCGTGCCTTGTTGTCGGCAATGCGCTCGGCAGTGGCCTCGTACACCGTCACGATCAGCAGGGCGCAGAACGCACCGATGCCGACGATCGCGCGATACATCGACCAGGCCGAGGTCCGTTTCTGCTCGGTGGGCGCTGGCGCGTTCATCCCGCCCCCCTGCCGGTACCGTACACCCTCGGCTGGATCGTGTTATCGATGTGTGGCGACACAGCGTTGGCAAGCAAGATCGCGTACATCACGCCCTCGGGCATGCCGCCCCAGAAACGGATCACGACCACCAGTACGCCGATCAGCACGCCGTAAAGCCAGCACCCTGCGTTGGTGATCGGCGAGGCCACCATGTCGGTGGCCATGAATACCGCACCAAGCATCAGGCCGCCGGAAAACAACATGAACACGGGTCCAGGGTAGGTCGCCGGGTCGTAGAGCTGGAAAACCCAGGTCATCGCCGCGACGGTCACGAAAATCGATACCGGGATGCGCCAGTTCATCATGTTGCGCGCCACCAGGTAGATGCCGCCCAACAGGATCAGCACGCCGCAGGTTTCACCGACCGAGCCCGACGTCAGGCCGGCCATCAGTTCGCGGCCACTGGCGAACTGGGCCTCGAATTTCATCAGCGCCAGCGGCGTCGCCGTGGTCACCGCGTCGTAGGTCGGTTCCCAGAACGGCGTCGCCAGCACCGAGGTGGGAATGTGTTCGAAGCGGCCCTCGGCGAAGGGCAGCTGCCAGTGGGTCATGGCCTGGGGAAAGGCAGCCTGCAGGAAGGCGCGCCCAACCAGCGCCGGGTTGAAGGCGTTCATGCCCAGCCCGCCGAACAGGAACTTGGCGACAGCCACCCCGAACACACCGCCCATGAACACCATCCATAGGGGCAGGTCCGGCGGCAGGGTCAGGCCGTAGAGCAGGCCGGTGATGGCCACGGACCAGTCGCCGACCGTGGACGGCTTGCCGGTCCAGCGACACAGCCAGTGTTCCGTCAGCACGCAGCTAACCGTTGCAACGACTATAACGAGGGCAGCACCGGCCCCGAAGGCGTAAATCGCGAATACCGTGACGGGCAGCAACGCGAAAAAGACGTTGCGCATGATGACGTCGGTGCTGGCGCCGTCCGTGACGTGCGGCGACGAGCCGATCTCGAGGTACTTGCTCAGCCTGCCCATCAGGCGGCGCTCCGTTTACGGACCATCTTCTTGGCCATGCGGAAATACTGGACCAGCGGGATGTGCGATGGGCACACGTACGCGCAGGCGCCGCACTCGAAGCAATCCATCAGGTGCCAGGACGCCGCCATCTGCTCGTATTCCTCGTTCTTGGCCAGGATGCCGAGTTGCGACGGGTTCAGGAACATCGGGCAGGCCTCGACGCAGCGCGCGCAGTGGATGCAGGGGTAGACTTTCTTGCGGCCCGTGGATCCTCCCGTCTCGGCCATCGTGAAGGCCGTGATCCCGGAGGTGCCCTTGGTAATCGGGATGTCCAGGTTGGACACGGTCGGGCCCATCATCGGGCCGCCCATGAACACCCGCGAGATGTCGTCGACCGGAGCGCACTGCTCCAGCGCGAAGCGCACCGGCGTGCCGATGGGAATGCGGTAGTTGCCCTTCTTTTCCACGCCCGGGCCGGCGATGGTGATCACACGCTCCTGGATGCCCCGGCCTCGCGGCAGCAGGCGGCCGATCTCGGCGGTGGTCGCGACATTGCAGCAGATCGCGTTGATGTCGGCCGGCAGACCGCCGGACGGCACCTCGCGACCGAGCAAGGCTGAGAAGATCATCTTTTCCGCGCCCTGCGGGTATTTCACCGGCGACACCCGCACGGTCACAGGCAGGTCGTCGGGGCACATCGACCGGAAGCGTTCTGCAGCATCCTGTTTGTTCGCCTCGATGGCGATGATGGCCTCGGAGGTCCCGGTAGCCCGCAGCAGATAGCGGATGCCCATGAATACGTCTGCCGTCTGCTCCAGCATCACGCGGTAGTCGGTGGTCAGGTAAGGCTCGCACTCGACGCCATTGATGAACAGCGTGTCCAGGCGTTTGCCTTCCGGCGGCTTCAGCTTGACGTGGGTCGGAAAGGCTGCACCACCGAGTCCGACAATGCCTGCGTTCTGGATCGCCGTGATGATGTCGTCGGGCTGGGCGTCAAGGGTGCAGGGCTCGCCGTCGTTGATTTCCTGCGTCGACCCCGGATAGGGCTCGATGTAGATGCTCTCGACCTTGGTACCGCTGATGCTCGGCGCCAGCATGATTCGCCGCACGATGCCAGAGGCCGGCGCGTGCATGGCGACCGACATGAAACCGTCCGGCTCGGCGATCGTTTGCCCTCGGATAACCTCCTGGCCCTCGCGCACGACCGGCTTTGCCGGCTTTCCCAGGTGCTGGCTGAGCGGCACGATCAATACCGGCGCGAACGGGAACTGGCGTATCGCGAGATCCGCCGTGTCGTCCTTCATCTCGGGCGGGTGTACGCCGTGCCTGAAGGTGTTTTTCCGGAGCCGTTCCAGCATTTTAGGGAGCCGTCATCCTCACGTTTTCAGCCGGGCCTAGTTGAATTTCTCGCCACGCTTGATCCACTTGTCGATGTCCTTCGCGCTGCGATCGCGCGGCAGGCCGGGATGGATGACTTCCGCCGTGCATTTTTCGGCAGATTTGACCAGGTCGCGGTACGGGCCTCCGTTAGGGTTCTTGATGACCGCTTTCTTGTCGTCGTTGTAGGCGAAGATCTGCGGATTGATGATGATGCATTCGTCGCACGCGGTGCATTCCTCGGTATCGATCCACGGAGCCATGTAGTCGCCGTCCGCGGCCGGCGGAACCGACTCCACGGCCTTGAGCTGCGGTTGCTGCGCGGGCTCCGACGACACGACGTCGAGCATCGCGCCCATGTCCAGCGCCTGGTTGCCGCTGACCAGCCCCATCAGGCTGGAGGCGAGCTTCTGCACCACCTCCTGGCGCACTCTGGACTCGATCTGCACCTCGTCCACATCGGCTACGGGTTCCTCGATGCCGCCAAGGTCGCGCAGCATGATCCAGAACGCGCGCCGCTCCTCGGCCGATTCGATCATCGGCTGCCCGACGAGCAGGCGGCTGAGCTCGCGTTTGGCGTCCAGCGCCCAGACGTAAGGCACCTTGTCCTCGCGCTCGTCTTCGTCGAGATCCAGATACTCGCTTACCTGCACCATATCCTCGTTCCACGCCTCGCGTGGAATCTTGCGGAAGTGTTTGCGGAAACGCGCCTCGGTGACCGCGAAGTCGACGAAGGTCGTCGTAAGCTCCATCTCCTTCTCTCGTCCCTTTTCGACATACTGAATCTTCGTCACGGGCCAGTCGCGATCGGGGTTTGGATTGCCGTCCAGGTCGAGGCACTCGCCGACCGTGAGGCCACGGTCCGGGTCATAACGGAACAGCGGGTAGGCGCGCGATTCGACTGCCAGCTTGGCCTGGTGATGCGACATGTCGTCGCCAATACCGTGTTCCGGCTGGCACGACGAATACAGGTTGAATACCGCCGGCCTTCGTGTCATCAGGCCCTCCACGAAGCCTTCGATCATGTGGTTGGAATGAGCGATCGTCGATTGCAGGAAGTAGGTCGTGCGATGTGCTATTGCGATCAGGCCCATCTCTTTGCGGGTCTCTTCCTTGCCCTTGATAGCCTTGCCGAACTGCGCCATGTCGGAAACCTGGCCGAAGAAGCCAGAGGTACAGGCCTGGCCGCCGGTGTTGGAATACACCTGCGTGTCGACGATGAGCACCTTGATCGGTTTGCCCGACATCAGCGCGCGCGACAGGTTCTGGAAACCGATGTCGTACATCGCGCCATCACCGCCAACCGCGACCACCGGCGGACACAGGTGGTATTCCTCGTCCGTGAAGTCCTTCCAGTCGAAGTAGCGGAGATTCTCCTCCTGCTCCTCGGGGTTGTACTGACCCTTGAGCACCGCCTCGGCCATGCGCACGGCTTTGAAGCCGTCGGCCATTTTCACCATGTGGCCTTCGTATACGCCCATGGCCATCGACGCGGGATCCTGGAACAGATGGTTGGACCATGGGAATGGATAAGGGTTGAACGGGAAGGTGCTGCCCCAGACCGAGGTGCAGCCCGTCGCGTTCAGCATGCCCATGCTCGAGCGGCCCTTACCCGTAGTGCCCTTCTCGTAGCGCCAGCGCAGATCCTGCAGCCTGGCGATCAGGTCGGTGACAGCTTTAAGCCAGTCACGATCGACGAGCTCGGCCTCGTGCGTTTTCTCCACGCTGTCCGCAATCTTCGCGAGCGTCAGTTCTCCATCGCCGGCGTCACTCAGGACCGCGGCCATCTCCTCGACGTCACCGGGATCGATCGCGCCAGCCAACTCGAGCCTGATGTGCTGCTTCAGCCTGGCGATGAGATCGTCGAGCTTTGCGACCTGCGCTTTCACGCGCGGCTGCATCAGCGACTCGACAGTGGCGACGAACAGGTGGACGACGGTCTTTTCGGCGCAACCGAGGCAGGAACCATCGCCGCTGGCGAAGGGTAGGTAGGCGTCCTTGTTCAGCAGGATGGTCTCCAACGCGCCGATGCCTTCCTCCAGATCGTCCACGCGTACGTACTTCTCCGGCGTATTCGGCAGGTCCAGCCAGAAATCCCAGTTCTTGCGCAGGTCGGCGATCGAATCAGGAGTCTGCGTGACCGGTATCAGTGCCTCGTCCTTGCAGACTTCGACGCATTCCATGCAGCCCTTGCAGGTGTATGGGTTGACCGTGATGCTGAGCAGGCCACCGCCCCCTGGCTGCTTCTTCTCCGGTGTCGTGAAATACGGCCGCGTCAGCGAGAACTGGAAGCTACCGAGTTCCTCGCGGAACCCCGTGAACTCGTCGGAAAGCTGCTGGCGCTCGTCCGAGCCTTCGGGCGCCGCCTCGATGGTTGCCTTTATCGCTAGGTCAACGAGATCGACTACCGAATCGGTTTCGGCCGCGTCGGCAAGGCTCTTCTGCAGTGTCGACTCCATCTTGCGCACGGCGCGCGGCAGCAGTTCGGCCGGTTTACCGTTCTTCTTCAGGCGCTTGACCACAGTGTCCAGTACCTGGCCGACTTCGTTCACAAGCCCCGGGATCGCCGTGTCGGGGCAGACCGTATAGCAGTCGCCGCAGCCCGTGCATTTCTCGGGTATGAATTCCGGATGCTCGAAGCGAATACCGGTCATGTCGCGGAAGTGCGAGGACACGGCCGGCATCAGGCTCATGCTCATAAACGGATCAGCAGGCACCTGTTCGCCCTGTCCCGAGGCATACATACTGCCCGTCTGGGCCCAGAAGCGGTGAATGTCGGACGAGGGTGAGTCCGACTCCGGCAGGCGCTTGACCATCACTGGCACAGGCAGTGTGTTGCCGCCAGCCTGCGCGTCGGCGCGCTCCTCGAGGTGCTTGTCCGTAACCTCAGTGATCTCCTCGAAGCCGCGGCGTACGACGCGCATGTTGTCCTCAACCACGCGCACGCCCTTCGAGCCGAATTTGTTCTGCAGCTGGTCGCGAATTGCATCCAGCAGCTTGTCTTCGCTTAAGCCGTGCTTCTCGAGCAATGGCGACGTTGCGAAAAACGCGCCCTGGAAGGCAATGCCCTGCATACGCAGCTGCAGTTCGGGGTCCGTCGCCTCGTCGCGCGCGATCTGGAAAGCGTCGAGGTAGAACACGCGAACATCGTTCTCGACGATCTGCTTGCGGTAATGCATCGGGATCGAGTGCCAGAAGTCATCGGGCGAACCGGCGTCACTCTGCATTACCAGCACGCCGCCCTCCTTGAGGCCGGCCAGCGCGTTGGTATGTCCGAAGACGTTCGGATCAGGCGACAGCACGACGTCGACGTAGAAATACTCGCAATTGATGCGGATCGGTTCGGGCGCCGCGGAGAGGTAATAAGAAGTTGGCTGGCCCTTCTTCTCCGAGCCATACTTCGGGTTCGCCTTGATGTGGTAGCCGAGCAGGTCGTAAAGCGTCATCGCGAGGTTCTTGCCGGTCGTGATCGCACCCCATCCACCGACCGAGTGCATGCGCACCGTGATCGAATCCTTCGGCATCAGGTTGGGGTTTTCGCTGCCGCGCAACGCCAGGTCCCCTAACGTTGGGTATGCGTCCAGCACCTGCTGGTTGTAGACCTCCTGCATCGGGGTCATCATCCCTTTGCGGACGAATTCGATCGACAGGTAGAACAGGCGTTTTTGCTTGCCGTCCGGCAGCATGTTCTCGATCGCGGCGACCACGCCCTCGGGCTGCAGGTCGCGGCTGCCCATGCCGAAGGACCCGGAAAACAATTCCGGCATATCCTTGATTTTCTTGTAGCTGTCGAGCTCGGGGTACGGCAGGCTGCGGTTCTGGCTGCGGCCGTTCTCGAGAGACTTGCTCAAGGTAGCCCGAATTTCACGCATCAACGGCAGGTCCGACGCCAACGGCTGGTCGGTACGTTCGAGCACGGCGACGCCCTTGCGCCCTTTCAGTACCTGGCTCAGCAGGTCACCCGGGAAGGGACGGAACATCACGAGATTGACGACGCCAACCTTGATGCCGCGTTCTTCGCGCATCCAGTCGGCGACCGCTTCAGCCGTCGGAATAAGGCTGCCCTGGCCGAGGATCAGGTATTCGGCGTCGTCGCAGCGGTAGGTCATGACCCGGTCGTAACGCCGCCCGGTCAGCTTGTAGAAGTCATCGAAGGCGTCTTCCGTTATGGCTTGCACATGGTCGAAGAAATACGGCCGCTGTGCGGCGACGCTCTGCATGTAGGAATCCTGGTTCTGTACCGGCCCCGACGATACGGGGTTGTCCACGTCCCACAGTTCCGGGATACGGCGGCGTTTTTCACCGTAGATGATCTTCTGTGCCGGGGTCGGCGTGTCGATGATATCGTCGGGCCGGCCGAGGTACTCGGCGATCAGTTCGCGTTCCGGGATCATCAGGGTTTCGATCAGGTGCGTGGTCAGGAAGCCGTCCTGGCCGACGATGCCCGGCGTCAATGCCAGTTCGGCGATCCGGTGTGCCATGATATTGAGGTCGGCCACGCCCTGGGCGTTCTTGGCCATCACCTGGAAGAAGCCGGTGTCGTCAACGCAATGATAGTCGTCGTGGCCTGCGTGCACGTTCAGGGACGCCTTGGTCATAGCCCGGCAACCGATGTTCAGTACATAAGTCAGGCGCTTGCCAACGGCAGCGTACAGATTCTCGTGCATATAGGCGATGCCCTGGCCGGACGAGAAGTTGGTCGCCCGCAGCCCGGTCATCGACATGCCCGCGGTCACGGACGCGGCCGCGTGCTCGCCTTCGGGCTCAACAAAAATCAACGGCCGCCCGGAGATGTTGATGTGCCCGGCGGCGGCGGCCTCCGCCCAATACTCTCCCATCTGCGTGGATGGTGTGATCGGATAGGCGCCGGCGCCGTCGGTGGACTCCCGCTCGCACATGATCGCGGCAGTGTTGCCGTCCATCGCGGCTCGAATACCGGGGTATTTAGGTGTCGATCGTTTCTGTTTCATGCAGGGGTCCCTACGCTTAGGTCGCAGTTGCCTGTCGTGGGCTCCGGCGAATGACTTTCTTCGCCGCACGGCCTGTGACAGGTCCTTTGATCGGGTCGAACCAGACGATCGCGCCGGTCGGGCAGCGATCGATCGCCTCTTTTACGTCATGATTGCGGCTGTAGTCGACGACCGGCAGGTTATCAACCATCGTGATCAGGCCGTCCGGTGCATCGGCGGCGCATTTGCCGCAAGCGTCGCAGCCCACGTCGCAGTCATCGAGTACGGCGTCGCCGTGCTCGAGGTTTTTACAGGCGACCCACAGGCGATGACTGATGGGATGCAGAGAGAACAGATCCTTGGGGCAGGCGTCGACGCAGTCGCCGCAGGCCGTGCAACGGTCTTCAATGACGACAGGTATGTCGTATTCGTTCATTACGATCGCGTCGAGGTCGCAAACCAGCTCGCAGTCACCGAGACCGAGACAACCCCAGAAACAGGCTTTGCCGCCGCCGGCGACGAGCGCGGCCCCGCGGCACGAGTTGATGCCCTCGTAGTGGGCGCGATTGCGTGCAACGTTGATGCCGCCCGCGCAGGCGAGTCGCGCGACGACCTTTTCTTCCGCGCCGGCGTCCACGCCCAGAAACCCGGCCAGCAATTCGCGTTCTTCCTCGCTCATTACCGTGCATTTGCCGGGCAGAGCCGAACCGTCAACAATAGCCTCGGCAAGACCAAGGCAGCCCGGGTAGCCGCACGCACCGCAGTTGGTGCCGGGCAACATCTGATTTGCAGCCTCGATGCGAGGATCCTCGTCGACATGCAGTTTTCTGTGAGCCACGACCAACAGGGAGGCAAACACAAAGCTCAGCGCCGCCAGCGTAAATACGCCTGTCAACATGTCAGAACCTCACAACCCGTCATTGTGCTGCATTGTATAGTCGGCGTGATTTGCCCGCATTGTGGAAACCGCGTACAGAGTTGCGCCGGAGGGCATTGTAGACAGGCAAACAGGCCCGGATCGAGAGTCTCCCGTATTCGTGGTTGGATCGCGGCAACTGCCGCCGCCTGTTAATCCTCTAGTTCCAGGCCATCCGACTCGATCACACCGTTCGGTGACAGGACATAATGGTCCAGCTTGAAACCGATGTAGAAACTTCCTGTCTCATCCGGGTTCTCGGTGACCTGGATCTCTTCAGGCCTGACCTTGCGCCGCATGTAGTCACTCAATAGCTTGGCGATGCTGGGTTTCTCGGCCGCGTATACGATGTCCATGACAAGCTCCTAAAGCACATTCCTTATGTTTACGCTTGCAGAATAGTGCCCCGTCACTTAACAGCAGATGAAATTTGTGTGAACGGTCCCTGAATTACGAAACGACTCTTTTCACGGCCTCAGTCAGCGCACCATCTCCGGCAGGCAGGCTGTAGCCGATGCGCATATGCGGTTTTTCGATTTCAATGAGCCGAGTGAGGTCGATCGGCGTTGCCACGAGAACCAGGTCGCAGTCCACCGCATTAACGGTCGCTTCGAGATCGCGGATCTGTGCATCGCCATAGCCCATCGCCGGCAGCAGATCTCCGATGTCAGGATACTGTTCGAAAGTCGCGGCTATTTCGCCAACGGCCCACGGCCTTGGATCAACCAGCTCTCCGGCGTGGTTCTCCATTGCCGCCAGCACACCGGCGCCGAACCGCATACCACCGTGCGTCGTCGTGGGCCCATCTTCGATAACCAACACGCGCTTGTCGGTAATCGCATCCGGATCCGGAACGTGGAGCGGTGAGTTGCGACGCAGGACCGTGGCATCGGGATTCACTTTTTGTGCATTAGCCTCGATCACCTTGATGTTCGCTTCATCCGCGTAGCCAATCTTGCTGATCAGAATGATATCCGCCCGCTCAAAATTGATGGTGCCCGGAAAGTACTCCAGCTCATGACCGGCACGATGCGGGTCGGTGACCGTTATCCACAGATCGGGTTTGTAAAACGGCGTGTCATTGTTACCGCCATCCCAGACGATGACGTCGGCCTCCTTTTCCGCTTCGGCCAGGATTGCTGCGTAATCAGCTCCGGCATAGACAATTACACCGTTGTCGATATGCGGTTCGTACTCTTCCCTTTCCTCGATCGTGCATTCATGCCGTTTGAGGTCTTCGTAAGTCTCGAAGCGCTGCACGCCCTGCTTTGCGAGATCCCCGTAGGGCATCGGATGGCGGATGGCAACAGTCTTCTTACCGAGTTCTCGCAGGATATCCGTGATTCGCCGCGACACCTGGCTCTTGCCACAGCCGGTCCGGACCGCCGTGATCGCGATGACCGGTTTTGTCGATGGCAGCATTGACGCATCGACATCAAACAGGGAAAACGTAACGCCGTGCGCTTCGACTTTCTTGCGGCGTTCCTCGATATAGCCAAGGTTTACATCGGAGTAAGCGAAGATGACTTCGTCGATGTCCTTGGCTGCGAGCAGTTCATCGAGATCCTCTTCGGGATGAATTGGAATGCCATTCGGGTACATCGCGCCGGCAAGCGCGGCCGGGTATCGGCGATCCTCGATGTGCGGAATCTGCGTCGCCGTGAATGCGACGACCCGAAAGTCCGCATTATCGCGGTAACAACAATTGAACACGTGGAAATCGCGACCGGCAGCTCCCATGATGATCACTTTGCGGCTCATCGCCGCCTTTTAAACAACTGTGACATCGTATAAATGCTACATGCACCCTCATCCGCAACCGATACGAGCTTGTACCTAGCTCACACCTACGTGGAATCCGACATATGAAAGTCTAACAAAAAGAGTAACTTCCCTTTGTTGATGGCCGCCGAAGCTTTGACTGCGAACGCCAGAAATCAAGGAATTGCCGTGATCAATCAAACACCCCCCGACTTGCATGCTGGCGTAAGAACCCTCCATGACCCTGTGCGTAATAAAGGAACCGCTTACACGGAAGCCGAACGGGATGCGTTGAAATTGCGCGGGTTACTGCCGCCCCGCGTTCACACGATGGCCGAACAGGAGCTGCGGGTTCTCGGCAATATCCGTGCGAAGCCGACGGACCTCGAGAGGTACCTCTACCTGATCGCGCTGCAGGACCGTAACGAAAACCTGTTTTACCGTGTGATCATGAATCACCTCGAAGAGATGATGCCGATCATCTACACGCCGACCGTGGGCAAGGCGTGCCAGGAATTTCAGCACATCTATCGGAAACCACGCGGCTTTTATGTGTCAATGCAGGACAAAGGTCGCGTCAAGGAAATCATGCAGAACTGGCCGCACAAAGATGTTCGTATAATTGTCGTTACCGATGGCGAGCGAATTCTCGGATTGGGCGACCTTGGCGCCGACGGCATGGGCATACCTATCGGCAAGCTGGCACTATACACGGCCTGCGCCGGAATCCATCCGACGCAATGCATGCCGGTGATGCTCGATGTCGGCACCAACAACGAAAAGTTGCTGAACGATCCGCTCTATAACGGCCTCGAGCGTCGACGCGTTCGCGGCAAGCAATACGATGAGCTATTCCATGAATTCGTCACTGCCGCCAAAGAATTGTTCCCGGGTGTACTGATCCAGATCGAGGATTTCGGCAATACCAACGCGTTCCGATTGCTCGACCAGTATCGCGGCAATACCTGCCTGTTCGATGACGATATCCAGGGTACCGGTGCCGTTGCGGTCGCCGGCATCATCGCGGCCATGCGGATCACGGGCGGAAAACTTTCAGATCACAAAATTCTGTTCCTCGGTGCTGGCGAGGCAGGCATCGGCATTGCCGATGTTTTTGTCGCGGCACTGAGAGAAGAAGGCGTGAGCGAAAAAGACGCCCGCAAGCACTGCTGGTTTGTCGACAGCAAGGGTCTGCTCGTTGCGGGTCGTGACAATATCGCCGTGCACAAGGAACCCTATGCTCACAAACATGAATACATTGCCGAGTTTGCCGATGCGGTAAAGGTGTTGAAACCGACCGCTATTCTTGGACTCTCGGGACAGCCGGGCACATTTACAAAAGAAGTTGTCGAGGCGATGGCGAAAATCAACGAACGCCCAGTCATCTTCGCGCTGTCAAACCCGACATCGCAAGCCGAGTGCACCGCTGAACAGTCCTACACCTGGAGCGAGGGACGCGCGATTTTCGCAAGCGGCAGCCCGTTCGATCCCGTGAAACTCGGCCACCAGATCTTTGTGCCCGGACAAGGCAATAATGCCTACATCTTCCCCGGCGTTGGTCTGGGTGTGATCGTCAGTCGCTCCCGAATTGTCACCGACGAGATGTTCCTTGCGGCCGCACATTCGCTGGCCAACCAGGTGACAGAAGCTGACCTGGAACGGGGCCGCGTTTATCCGGCGCTGTCACACATTCGGCAGGTATCGGCTTTGATCGCAAGAGATGTCGCCAAGATGGCATACGACAACGGCTTTACCGATCGCGAAGAGCCGGACGATATTTTGGCGGATATCCACGAGTACATGTACCACCCGGTGTATCCACACTACGCGTGAACCTGTTTGTGGTCTTGGTCAAATTCTTGCCGGAACCTTGATTCAGCGCGATAATTCGCCGCTTGCTTTCAAGTCCCTCACGCGTTCCGCTTGCGCCGCAAGGTCTGCCTGCAACTCCGCGTACAAACGCTGAAACTCGGGTTCTGCACGAATAGCGTCAAGACCGGGATCGTGCTGCAGATAGAGCCACGAGAAAATCCGCCACCCTTCGTCGACGGCCTGTCGCAAGGCATTGAGGGCCTGCTGTGGTCGCTGCTGCAGCGAATAAATGCGGGCATCAGTAATCCAGTAGCCGTTCATTCCATGCCGCGGCAGCGTGTCGATCACCTCCAGGCTGCCCGCAAGCAGATCATTTGCCCTTTCTTGCTCACCCAAACGTATCAGGACAAGTGCCAGATCGACGGCGGCTTGGTAGTTGGAGACATTAACCTCCGGCACTTCTGCTTCCGTTAGTTCGCGAAATGCTCTCGCATAGCGAGATCGGGCAACATCGTAACGTCCGGCCGCCAGATCCACATTGCGGAGGAGAAACAAAGAGCCCCAATTGCGCGGGTAAACCTCCAGCAGTGTTCGCGCATCGGCCTGGGTGGCGACCTCATCGCCGGTGTACAGGTTAAAGAGCGCGCTGGCCCAGACGGCCCAGAAAGTTCGCGGCCCCAATTCCAGTCCTCGGTCGATCCACATTTTTGCGCTGTCCGGGTCGCCGAGCTCGAGGTAAGCGATCGCCTGTGCTGCCTGTAAACTCGGGCTGAGAGGATCATTTTCCGCAGCCTTGTGATACCAAATCAGGGACTCGTCTACCTGGCCATAGGCCAGGTAGTGAATCGCCGCAATATAGACATATGCGAAGGCGTGGTCCGGTTCGATTTCAACCACTCGTAGGAATCTCTGCAATGCTGGGTCGAAATAACCTAACGCGTCATAGGCTCGTCCCAGGTCAACATTCACCGGTGCCGAATACGGGTCCAGTACCAATGCTTTTTGAAAGAACTCCATCGACTCTTCGATCTTGCCCTGATTCTGGCGCAGGCGACCGTACAAACGAAAAACACGAGCATAGCTCGGCTGCAATGAAATCGCGGTTTGGTAAGCGTGTTCCGCAGCCTCCCAGTTTCCTTGTTGTTGCTTCAAAAGCCCAAGCGTGGCATACGCCTCCCCGAGATCGGGATCCAGGTCCAGCGCTTTAGTCAGCGGCGGTTCGGCAAGCGCGTTGCTTTCATCGACCGGCAGCCCGCCCAGGAAGTTAGCACCGAGCGTCAGGTACGCATCGGCAAGGCCGACATAGGCCAATGCAAAGTGGGGATCAAGCTCGATGGCGGCCTTGAAATTTTCTATCGCCGCATTCAATGATTTTATCGACTCGACACTGCTTTGGCTTCTACCTTTCAAATAGACCGTGTAGGCCGCGAGGTTTTGTGTTGGCATCGCTGTCAGCTGCTTGGCTTCTTCCGGCGTCAGGGTCGCCTGCAAACGGTTGACAATCTCTTCTACAATTTCGGTCTGAACCGCAAAGACGTTGCCAGCCGTCAGGCTTCTATCATAAGTTTCGGCCCAGACGTGTGTATCTGTCGCAGCATCGATCAACTGAACATTGATTCGAATATTATCGTCGGAACGTTGCACGCCGCCTTCCAGTATCTTGCCAACGCCGAGTTCCTTGCCTATTCGCAAAATGCTCTTCGTCGTATCGCGGTAACGTTCGACCGATGTGCGAGAAATGACTTTCAAATCACCGATTTTTGAAAGCCGTGTGAGAAGGTCATCCTGAATTCCGATAGCAAGAAATGCGGCGTCATCTTCACCAGGACTTACATTGCTAAATGGCAATACAGCGATCGACTTGGCGTTGATTGTGGCAATTTTCTGGTCCGGCCCGGAAACAGGATGTGTCGAAATTTCGGTACCCACCCCGTACACCATGGCCAGAATGACGACCGCCAATGCGGTGAGAATCAGGTAATCGGTGGGGTGCAACGAAAAATCATCAGTTGCACTATCATCCAAAGTACGAACAATTCGACCGCCGACGAAGTCAAATCGCCAGCCGAAGATCAGCGCGGCCGGAAAGCCAATAATGGCGCCAAGCCAAACGCGCTGCAGCACTGAAGATGGAATCCCCCAGCTATCAAATGCGAGACTGGCTACCTGCAGGACGACCCATGCGCCGACAACGTATAGCGCCGCAACCCGAAATACACGACGACGGTGACACTCTGCGATGAAGTTCTTCATGCGGTGAACCCGTTATTCGTTTACCCCTGCCTGGGAAGAACAACTGTCTGCACGCCCATAAAATTTTGAACTCTTTCCCTGGACGCCGTCTATTCTGGCTTATACCTAACTGAATCGCCGCTTCTCGCTCGGCGCGAATGGGCATTCTTGTATAATGCCGTTCTGTCTCCGGTCAAAAGGACGTATATGTCATGAGTAACGCCAAAACAACGGTTCACAAGACACGGGCACCGAGATTACTTTCGACGCTGTTGGTATTGGCCTTGATCGGTGTCAGCGGCAGTGCATCGGCCGGATGGCTGGACAAGCTAAAGGACATGGTCTCCGGCGGTAATGAAGAACAGGCAACAAAACAGGCACTCAGCACAGATGACATTGGTGGAGGCCTCAAAGAGGCGCTGCGAGTAGGCACAGAAAACGTTGTCAGTAGTCTCGGCACCACCGATGGTTTCAATCTCGACCCGCAAATTCATATTCCGCTGCCGGCGCAACTCGACCAGGTCAAGAACGTACTGGGCAAGGTCGGTATGGACTCCATGTTGAGCGATCTCGAAACGCGCCTGAACCGCGCTGCGGAAATTGCGACGCCCAAGGCCAAACAGTTGTTCATCGGCGCTATCAATGACATGACCCTGGACGATGTCATGGCGATTTACAACGGCCCGGAGGATTCAGCCACACAGTACTTCAGGTCCAGGATGTCGGGGCCACTGGCCATCGAGATGAAACCCGTGGTCGATGAAAGCCTGGCAGATGTCGGCGCCGCTAATTCCTACGAGGCGGCCATGGAGCGCTACAACTCCGTGCCATTCGTACCGAAAGTAGACGCTGATCTAAGTAATTATGTCGTTGAGAAAGGCATGGATGGAATTTTTTACTATCTCGCCAAAGAAGAAGCAGCAATCCGGCAGGATCCGGCGAAACGGACCACAGACCTGTTGAAACGCGTTTTCGGCAAGTAGCTGAAACGCTAGCGCTTCGATTTCTTAGCGAACGACTTTGCGAATAATGTAGCCGCCCGAGCGTTCGTCGAGCTCGAGATCCAGCTGGCCCCGGGCCTGCGCCTCCTCCAGCAATTTGCTGAAGGACTCAAATCCGTAATAGCCCTCGTTAAAACTCGGTTTGACCCGTTTCAAAGCCTGTTTGACCATCGAGCCCCAAAGCTTGTCCTGGTCACCGCGTTCAGCATTCAGCGCCGCCGCAACCTCGAGCGTCATGTCAATACCTTCTTGCTTGTTGTCCTTCGGCTTGGCCCTGGCCGTCTTGCGTTTTGTTGTGCGTCCTTTCGACGTTTTTGGTTTTTTCTCCTTCTGCGCTTGTTCGCGAACGATATCGTCGTAGAAGATGAACTCATCGCAGTTACTGATCAACAAGTCGGACGTCGAGTTCTTGACGCCAACTCCGATGACGGTCTTTGCGTTCTCGCGCAACTTGCTGACCAGCGGCGAAAAATCGGAGTCACCACTAATGATGACGAATGTATTTACATGAGCCTTGGTGTAACACAGGTCAAGCGCATCGACGACCATGCGGATGTCCGCTGAATTCTTGCCAGACTGCCGCACATGTGGAATATCAATCAGCTCGAACGCCGCCTCGTGCATCGTTGCCTTGAATTCCTTGTAACGCCCCCAGTCGCAGTAAGCCTTCTTTACGACAATACTTCCCTTGACGAGCAGTCGCTCGAGGACCCAGTTGATATCGAACTTCGCGTATTTCTCATCACGAACGCCGAGCGCAATATTCTCGAAATCGCAAAACAGGGCGAGATTCTGATCAGAGGTACTGGACATGGCCGCCCGAGTCTTAGGTCAGGTTTTCTTGGAGTTGGCGATGACGAGCTGAGCGCGAGCGCGCTTTCCCATTCGCCGTTCATTCAATTGGCCAACAATAACCTTCGCTGCTTCCGTTACGGTATTTAGGTTTCCTTCGCGATAGCCACGAATCGTGTTGTCGCCCTGCGTAATGACATAGCTGTGCCATTCGGACGCATCCGAATCTGCGGGAGGGTCCATTGGCAGTACTGAAGCAACTTCGAAGTCTTGTTCAATCATAGCGTGGGATATCTGGGTGAAAAACGCACAAAGGAGGCGTAACGGACATATAATTATTTATATTATACATTGATTCTCTGACATAGTCACCGCGCTCACCGCCTGGCTACTCGAGGCTCATTTCCTCAAGCAGATGGTCAGCTGAATAAATCGATCGCAACGTCTCGATCATAATCTCCGGATGAACGGCTACCGAGCGGTTGAACTCGCTGTCGAACCAGTATGACCCGGATATCGAATGAATATTGCCATCAAAGATCAGGCCGACCAGTTTTCCATCCTTGTCGATTACCGGGCTCCCTGAATTACCGCCGATAATGTCGGTGGTGCCGACAAAGTTGAACTTGGTGCTGCCATCGAGTGTGTCAGCGGCATCACGCCAGCTCACCGGAAGTCGAAACGGTTCGGCCCCGGTGACCCTTGGAAACAACTCCGAAACCGTCGTCCACGGACGCACGTCGGTGCCCTTTTCAATCCATCCCTCGTGGGCACCGTAGCTGATGCGCAGCGTAAACGTCGCATCCGGGTACTCGGCCGTGCCATGAATCGCAAAGCGCGCTTTGGCGATCTTCTCATAAGCGAGATCGGACGGCGCCTCTACCTCGTCCTCATAACGCTTGCGGAGAGCCCGGGCCTTTTCGTCAAGCGCGAGCGCAAGGCGAATCATCGGGTCTTTCGACGCCTGTAGGGTTTTCCAGTCGGCATGCCAAAGCTGTGTACGGAACGCAGGGTCGGCCAGGGCTGTTCCACTCACAAGCTCGGCAGCCAGCGCTGAGGGCGATTTCTTGCCGAGGATCTGGCGTACAAATATTGAGTCCGGCCCGAGGAACTCGCGCATTTTGTCCAGCGAAAAAGTAAGTTGCAGGGTCTCGAGTTCGGGGTAGATCGGACGATTGGCGAGCGTCAGCTGCTTTGTGCGTGGTAGTGCCGCCTCCGTATAAGGCTTCAACCTGTCCTGGTTGGGCTTTTCTTTTTCGGCCGCCGCGCGTATCAGCGATCGCGCGTAGTTGAATAGCTTGCCCTGAAACGCGGCACCGACCTCAATGAACAAATAGTCGTCCCGGAACTCCAGGTAGCTTGCATTGGCACGCTCGATGTCATCCCAGGCAGAGCCTACGGCGGCGGCAAGCTCCGGGTCCGCTGCGACCGCCGCCCTTAATTTCTGCTCAACGGCGATTTTTTGGGCAAATAATGCATCGTCGTGCAACGCATCAAGTCGCTTGCGCTGCACCTTGATTCCGTTTTCGACTACCTGCAAGGGCTCGTTCACGATTCTTCGGGCCTCGTCGCTGCTGCGAGCGTATTGAATATACCGCCCACGCAACTCGACGTTGCGCAACAACCAATGAGGAATCGTCGTGTTACGAAGAAACTTCAGGTCCGATACTGTCAACAGACGCTGTGTCCTACCAGGACGACCAGCAACGAACATCGCCTCACCGCGGTCGAGGCCCTCTGTTCGCCATTGCAGGTGGTTTGGCGTCGCAGCTGGCTTGCCATCCTCATAGACGCGCAGTATCGACATGTCGAGGCACCAGCGAGGGAAATTGAAATTGTCCGGATCACCACCAAACGCGGCAACGTCACTTTCCGGTGCGAATACCAGCCTGACGTCAGCGTAACGCTTGTACTTGTAAAGCCAATGCTCGCCGCCCTGGTAGAGGGCTACCGACTCGCACTTGAGACCCGAGGCGTTTTCGCATTCCTGCACGAGGCGCTTCAGCGTTCGGCGCCGCATCTCGCCGGCTTCTTTACCGGCCTTGCCAGTTGTCGCTGCAGCGACTTTTGACGTGACTTGCTCGGTCTCCACCAGTACCGATAAGCGATCGGTCGGGCATGCCACCTCATCGGCCGGGCGCGCCGCGAGAAACCCATCAGCTTCGAGGTCGCTGTCGGCTGTCGAGTTCTGGGCAATACAAGACATTGCGCAATGGTGGTTGGTCAATACCAGCCCCGTGGCGGAGACGAACGATGCGCTGCAGCCGCTATCCATCCGGGCAACAGAGCTCTTGACCGTCTCCAGCCAGGCATCCGTAATATCGATTCCGTACTTGTCTTTAACAGCCGCACTGGGAAAATTGTCCAGCGTCCACATGCCTTCGTCGGCGAGAGACGGACCAGACATGGCCACAAGGATGACCAGCAGGAAAATTTTCTTCATCTGCACCGCCCAATAGAATTACTCATGCTGTTTGCCGTTGTGTTCAACCCACCCCTCGACATGTTGCCCGGCGGGATCATGATGGGTCCAATGTATAAGTCCACCTCGGTTATTCCACTCGTATTCGCCAAAAAACGAGACCGTGTCGCCAAGCTCTAAACCATCAACACGCGGTGCCAGGTCGATATTATGAGCGACAAGCAGCGTCTGGCCAGACTCAAGTTCAAGAATGAATCGCTGATGCCGGCTGCCGTCATTGTCATCCGACAGGATGCGAGTCACGGTGCCGCTTCCCCCAACCTGGTAGCCCCTTCGTTGCTCACCGATCGCCCTGATGAGTTCAGCGTTCGTCGGCTGGGACGCCGGGGAACGCTGTGAAACGAGAGACGATTGATCTACAGCGTAATAGGCTCCGATGAGAGCTATGGCTGCAATCAGGACCTTCTTCAACACCTTGTGACCGCTTTGTTACTCATAGATCGGTCGGCATTCTAGCAGCTTCGGGATCACGACGGAGGCGGTCCGCCTGACTCACCCAATTATCGCGATCGATTCGTCCTTTGAATACGTCAAGACGTTCATCAATGATGTCGATGTCGCGGTCGCTCCATTCTGCAACCTGCCAGAAATAGTAAACGCCGTTTTCGTTGAGGAGATTCTCGAGCTTGGGCCCAACGCCCTTAATCAAGCTCAGGTTGTCTTTTTTGCCGTAAAGGGCTGCGTTAAGTATCCGCGGCTCTTCGCGTGACACTTTCCGTGGCGCATCGCGCGGCTCTCTGCGCGGTGTCCGTTCAACGTTGACTGACCTTTCGAGACGTTTGCCGAGGCTGCCAACTTCTGTCTCGATTGCTTTAAGACGATGCTCGATAGGTTGAAAATCCACTTCGCGTTGCGGCTCAGGTCCGGGAATACCGCGTATCGCAACCTGCAATGCGTCTATTTTCCCAGTCAACGGAGAGAAATCGACAGGTGCTGGTGTTGCAGGAACCGGAATGGACTTGATGTCATTCTGGAGTTTACGGAGATTGTCTGCCACAGGCTGCAAGTTGACTGGCTCTGGCTTCGGCAGCCGTGACATGGCTGTCATCACACCGTCCAGCCGTGCGTAGACGGCCGTCAGGTCTGTTTCTTTCGATTCCGGGATCGCCCTCAACTGGCCCCACAAGCGTTGCCAGTTTTGCTCGTCCGAACGAGCGTTGGCCTTGCGCATGTCCTCGAAACTCTCAGTCACATCTTCAATATTGCGACGCGATAACCACCATCCGAGCACGAATCCCAGAGCCGCCGCTAACAGAAACAGCAGCGTGTATTTTGCGAGTAGATAAGTCATTTTAATTCCCCTCCATGGCCGACGCTTGTTGCCGCCGACAATTTATTCAGTTCATTTCATCAATAGTGATTGCGATCCGACGATTCTTCGCGCGTCCCGCCGAGGTGCTGTTGTCAGCAATCGGTCGTGACTCACCGAAACCAGTCGCCGCGATGCGATCTTCTTCAATGCCGCGCATCACAAGGGCGTCACGAACGGCTGTCGCTCTCGCCAGGCTGAGGGCCTGATTATTTTCGGCGTCGCCCTGGCTGTCGGTGTGACCCTGGACATTCAGTTGTCCGGGACAGCTTTGAGCAAGTTCGGCCAGGCGGCCGAGCAGCTTGCCATTGCCTGAATCGATTGACGCACTGCCTGTCTGGAATCGGATCGAGGAACTGCCAAGTATTTGATCGAAATCGGTGTTGCATTGCTGACTGTCGTACAGAGACCGAACGTTGAACCCACCTTGTAGCGACTCATTCCCGATCGCTGTAAATTGTGCTTGCACGTCAGCAATGGCACCACTTCTTGCGGTGCCATCCACGGTCAGTTCTTCACCGGACCAGCTCGCTTTGCCGCTCATGAGGTGGCTGGCAACAGCAAGCGCCTGCTTGGCTGCCTGTCCAAAATTTGAGCCTGCCAACTCATTAGAGATCGATAACGAATTTGTAACATCGTCGAAGTGCTGCCCCGCTACGCCGAGAATTCGATCATGCTCTTCAAGATTGGGAACTTCGCCTGTCAACCGCACTCCGTAGTCGATTTTCTCTACCGTAAAACGGTGTGGTCGGCTTTTGAGCAGGGCCGGAGCAGCTTGTTGTGACTCGATTCTACGAACATCAACAGTCGTTGGGCAGGCCAGTTGTCCGGCCCATGTGTCGCACCGTGTTGACCGCGCGAGCGCCTGCACGTAGAGCTCTTGTTCAGCCTGCGCCAGCGTATTTATAGTGACTCCCTGTCCATCGCTTCTGACATCCATTGCCGGCAGCCCGGCGTCGTCAATTCGATGAGACACCCGGTCGCGAACTTCGGCTTCGATGCGCGGGGCGATGAAAAGTGCCCCGAACAGGAATAGAGCACCCAGGCCTGCCAGCGGAGCAATTCCCCATGGCCACCACGGCGTCGGCGTCGCGGTCTGGCGCCAATATCGGCGTGTAGTCTTTTTCGATATTTTTTCCATTGAACCCTGACTCCAACGAGGGCGGACAGTCATTTCAGCAGCCCGCTCAGTATTTGTCCCAAGATGCAAATTTGCAGCATCAAAAATAGTAGACGAAACAAGTCTGATTTCGCGTCCATGTCACAAATGTTCACAATCCTGACTACGACATTTGGGTAGAGTCGAAGCGTGGGAAAGTATGAGTTATCAGGAGAAATAACATGACTTTTAAAGGTCTCGCGACGCAGGTATTGATGAGCAAGATTGAGCGTGCCAACAATTCCGACAATGCAGCGGCTGCGCTCGACAAGCTCTCCAGCAATGGCAAAGGCTTCGACCTCGCTGAAATCGTCAGCAAGTTCCAGGGATCCGGCGGCGGTGTGGCCCGCAAGTCAAAATCGTGGTTGGGCGACAGCGCAAATGAACCGATATCGGCCTCACAGGTGCAGGATGCAATTGGCAGTCACAGGGTCGCTGCTTTCGCAAAAACGCTTGGCATGGACCGCACCGAAGCCAGCGAAAAGCTGGCAAAGATATTGCCGGAATTGATCGACAAGAGCAGCCAGGGTGGCTATCTGATTAAATCGGTCGGCAAGAAAAGCTTCCTCGCCGGATTCACCTCACGGTTCCTGAAGAAATCCGCGTAGCCGCTGACAAGACCCGAGTTCAGGTTTCACCAATATCCTCATTCCACAGCGCCGGATGCGCGGCGATGAAGTCGCGCATCATCTTCATGCACTCCTCATCCTCCAGAATTTCAAGCTGCACACCGCGGGACCGCAAATAGTCCTCCGGACCTCGAAACGTCCTGTTTTCGCCGACGACCACTTTGGGAATACCGTAGAGCAGTACAGCTCCGCTGCACATATCGCAGGGTGACAACGTGGAATACAGCACCGCTTTTCGATAGTCGGGCGCTTTCAAGCGGCCGGCGCTTTCGATGCAGTCCATTTCGGCATGCAGCACTGAGCTGCCCTTCTGCATGCGCTGATTATGCCCGCGACTGACGATCTGACCATCGATAACCAGTACGGATCCTATAGGAATGCCGCCGGCGCGCAGCCCTTTGCGAGCTTCATCGATTGCCGCTGCCAGGTACTTGTCCATTCCTGCAGACTACGCCGCACCGAATATGCGGTCGATCTCCTTCGTAAGCTCTGGCGTAAAGCTGTCCACGAAATCCAGCGCTTTCATATTTTCACGGACTTGCTCGACGCGGCTGGCCCCGGTCAAGACCGTACTGACATAGGGATTTTGCAGGCACCAGGCCAACGATAATTGTGCAAGGCTTGCACCCATATTGTTGGCGACGGGTTCGAGCGCCGAGACTTTGGCCAGCTTTTCCGCATCAGTCAGTTCTTTCTGCAACCAGTCCAGGCCTTCAACAGCACCACGGCTGTCACCTGGAATGCCCTTGTTGTACTTGCCTGTCAGCAAACCGGAGGCCAGCGGACTCCAGGTGGTCGAACCGTACCTGTGGTCTCGGTACACGGGCTCGTATTCCGGGCCAAAGCGATGTCGTTGGAACAGGTTGTAGACGGGTTGCTCGACGACCGGTTTATGCAGGTGCTGTCGCTCAGCGATGTCGATCGCGCTCAGGATATCCTCCGCTTCCCACTCGGACGTGCCCCAATACAGCGCCTTGCCGCGTTCGATGATGTTGTGCATCGCCCAGACGGTTTCCTCGATGGGCGTCGTCGGGTCCGCTCGATGACAAAACAGCAGGTCCACGTAATCCAGGCCCAGTCGTCTTAGTGAGCCGTCGATGCTTTCGAGCAGGTACTTGCGATTGAGCGTGTTCTGCTCATTCGGACCCTCGTTCAGACCCCAGAACAGCTTCGTTGACACGAGGTAGCTACCGCGCCGCCAGCCGAGTTTTTTCAGCGCCGCACCCATGATTTCTTCCGATTTTCCTCCCGCATAGCCTTCCGCGTTGTCGAAGAAATTCACGCCGGCGTCATACGCCGCCGCCATCATTGCCGTTACAGACTCAATGCCCGACTGCGTGTGAAACGTCACCCAGGAGCCCAGAGATAATTCGCTGACCTGGATGCCTGCTTTGCCGAGATGGCGATACTTCATGGCTTCTCCTGCGACTGATCAAAATGAACATATTCTGCGCAAAGCGTCGCAACCTGCCGAAGCCAATGCAATGGAAAACAAAAATTCGTTATATTTTTCATTAACTTATAGACAATGTTTCAAATCATATCTAAATAAACTTTTATACGCCTTGGTTTTTGTATAAAAATGAGGTCTGCGCCTGCAATGGGGCTGGCGGGCCGGCAGACCTGACAAGACACTGAACACTATAGATTCAGGCGCCCCACGACAAAAATAATTATAAGAAAGTGGGAGTCGGTGCGTGCCAAAAACGCAAGAGAACCCTGAAGCAATACCTGCGTATCTCGAATTCTTCGGGATGAAGCGGCCGCCATTTGCCAAGCTGTCCGTGCCGTCCCAGCTGTTCCATTCGGACCAATATTCCGTGCTGGCGGACCACCTGGCCAGCGCGACCGAGCAATCCGATTTCCTGCTGGTTCTCTGCGGCGCCGAGGGGTCAGGAAAAACCACGCTCCTCAATCGCCACATTGTGAACCTTGACGAGGACGTCTCTTACGCGACCTTCGATGAAACCTGCGCGAACGGAACACAGTTTTATTGCGGATTATTGAGACAACTCGGGTTTCACGATATTTCGGGAAAGCTGAATGAGCTGAGGAATATTGCCAGGGAATTTCTTATCCATCGCGGCACGGCCGGAGATCACGTTCTGCTGATCATCGATAACGCGCACCTGGTATGCGCGTCAGTATTGGAACAACTACGATGGATAGCCGGTACCAAGGTCAAAGACCGCCGGGTACTGAGCGTCGTGCTGGCCGGCAATTCCGATCTGGTACGCATTATGGGCTCACCGGCCATGCAAAACCTCAGGTTCCAACGCCATGTCGATTTCAATATTCGTGTTTATAGCGAACAGGAAACAGAGGACTATGTCCGCCACCGCCTGAGATTATCCGGGGGTGCCGATGCCGCCAAGTTTGCGCACGAAGCACATCCGGCTATTTACCGGTTTACGGGCGGGATTCCTGTCTCGATCAACAGACTCTGCAATGCGGTGCTGACTGAAGCCTGTTCGCTGGCTACACGGGTTGTCACCGGGGACCTCGTTCGCAGCGTTGCGGAAACGCACAAGATTTTGCCACATGTTGTTCCGCTGCAAGGAATGGGCCGGCGCAAAACTGACTCTTCAGTCTCGCTCGTTATCCCGGTTCAGCAGCCGGAAGAACGCATCATCGCCCGAGATCCTCCGCCCAGACCAGCCTTCGAGAGCCCCGCTCCAGGTTCGGCAGTAGCTGACGTCGACCTCAAGGAGCTGTTGAACCAGGTCTCTCAGCTCTCGGGGCAACTTGCAGTACAGACCCAGAAAACAGAGACGCTGTCGAATACGGTCTTGGACGACACGGCCGAAATCAGGCGACTGGAAGATGCCTTGTCTGAGACGCGGAAAGCGCTGCAAGAAAGCGAAAGTGCCGCGGACGAACTTACCGCCAAGGCCGACGCCGAAATCGAAGAGCTGGAACGTGAGACGTCGGAATTGCAGGAGTCCGCCAAGCAGCTTGCTGCTGACCTCAAGATTGCCAACAGGCAAGCCGCCAGGATCGACGCCCTCGAAAAATCGCTGCAAGAATCCCAGGATGAATGCGAAACGCTGCGCTCCGACGCTGCGGACTCCAGGAAGGAGTTGCGCGCAGCCAAAAAGGCGACGACAGCTGCTGCCAAAGCCGAAGCCAAGATTGAAAAGCTGGAACGTGAGAAGTCGGAATTGCAGGATGAATGCAAATCGCTGCGCTCCGGCACTGCGGACTCCAGGAAGGAGATGCGCGCAGCCAAAAAGGCGACGACAGCCGCTGCCAAAGCCGAAGCCAAGATTGAAAAGCTGGAACGCGAGAATTCGGAATTGCAGGTGTCCATCAAGGGCCTGACCGCTGACCTCAAGATTGCCAACAAGCAAGCCGCCAGGATCGACGCCCTCGAAAAATCGCTGCAAGAATCCCAGGATGAATGTGCATCGCTGCGATCCAGCGCCGATACCCTGACGACCCTGGAAGAGTCTGTTTCAGAAAGAGACGCGCGTATCGTTGAATTGAAAGCTGAGCTGGACTCCTACGTAAAAGCCAACACGAAGAACCAGCCCGAGTTGCCCGACAAACAGGCCCAATCACCAAGAGCACAGCCTATGCCCGACACTTCAATTGAACAAACGGCTCGTGCCATTGCGACGATCGAGGTGCTCAGGAATGGGAAAATCGATCAGGTTATGAACATCGCAGAAGGCCCATCGCGCATCATGATTGGCAGAGGCGATGACTGCGAGCTTTGTCTCGAGAGCAAATTCGTAAGTCGCCACCACGCATTGATCTTTTGTAACGCTGAGGGAGTTTATATCGAAGACTTGAACAGCTCTAACGGTACGGTTGTCAATTCAAGAAAAGAATCTCGTTGCGTTTTGCATGCGAATGACAATGTAATGATTGGGGATTTTCAATTGCGACCGCGATCGGCCGTCAAAAACGACCCCGTTTAGCAATTCGTTCGCGCAGGGCAGAGCCGGATCCCGCGATCAGCCAGCCGACCAGTACGAGTGCCAGCGATAGCGGCATGATATCCAGAACATCTCTGACGATAGCGTTCAGGCCAAACCACGATTGCGGATTATTGAGCCAGGACAGCTGCGGCGACGCAACGCTTAGCAGGGATACTGATTTCCATTCGCCGATCTTCAGGTAGCCAAATACTTGCAGCCCCAGTACGCCGAGTCCGGCCAATGCAACCAGGAGACCGATGAGCACAACGAGTCCGGCCAGGAATCTCCGGATGTTATACCCCACCCGGCTGAGCCAGCTTCGCCCTTGCCGGTCATCGTCGATCCGGCGCCTCACAAAGCGGCTGTCTTCCTTGGTATGCGCGTCCTCCTCCTTCTTGAAAAAGAAATATGTCGACATCGACAGGCCGAGCAGTACCGCAAGGCCGAATGCGACTAAATAAGGGGTGCCACTGTCCAGCGAAGCGCCTGTGTATACCCAGGCGCCTGCCACGGCAGCCGCGGTCACCAGCAGCGCCGCAAGGGCTTTCTGAAGCCTCTCTTTCAGCGAAATAACTCGGCGGGCAAGCACTGGGCTGGTATCCATGGTCAGATTCTAGTTGAAACACCCGCGCCTCGGTATCGAATCCGTAGATTCCGCATTGAGTCAGCTAATCGATCCGCTTACTATGTACACACAGTAAGAAGGAGCCAGTCATGCGACAACAACTAATCGAAGCGCTTACTTTTCCGAAGTTACTGGTGGAGGAACTCATCGAAGAGGGAAATTTCCCGCATGAGAGCCTCTACGCGGCGACCGGCGAGCGCTGCCATAACTGCGACGGTGAGGGAGTGTGTCAATGGACCAAATGCCTGCAGGACTTCCGAAGTGTTGATAACAAAACGACGGAAACGCTCAGCGACTCGCTGCGTGAAGGCATCAAACTCGTCGAAGCCCTGCACAACGAGTTGCGCCACGATGAGACGACCTGTACCTGCGAGACCTGCAACTGGATCAGGACAGCCGAACACCTGACAGAGGAATGCGAACTGCATCTTCCGCACGTTGATCCTTCGACTATTGCGCAGGCGCAAGAATCAAGCTAGCAGGAATCACGACAGAAAAACCGCACGATCTCGACCATTGCCTCGGTGTCGAATCGGCAATAACGCAGTAACTGTTCTTCCAACTCGACCTTTCTCTCAAGTGAGGTCTGCGGGCTGATCGCTTCGATAAACCCGTCGGAAGCAGCCGTGCCTTCCTTGATGCCCTCGAGGTCGGCGTAGTCCAACTGCGGTGCAATGGTCGGCAACACGGCTTTGATGGACCATGACCCCAGCATCTTTGGATGGTAGTAATTGACCTTGATGACGGGGTGCAAATCGAAAAGCCGATCGATAATCTTGGCAAGGGGCTGTTCCAGGTCCGGGAACAAGTCGATCAGGCCATTGATCACTGTCTCTTCAAAGTTGGTGTACATGAGCACCGGCCCCGAATCACCCAGGCACTCGATCATTCTCTCGGCTAACGCTCGCATCGGCGGATCACCCGACAGGTCGAGGAATTCTTCGTGCCGCATATTGACGTACGAGCCGTCCCCTGCCCCATCATCAATATGGCAAGACCATTGCACCGGAATAGGCGCATAAGGACGCGTGCCTTCCCAGAGGGGTACCGCGGGCCCAATCGTTTCGAAATCGAGGTAGTAACGCGGATACGGCAAGGCCTCCAACGCCTTGCGGGCACCGTCGAGAATCTCAGGTTCGCCGCTACAGGTGACACGGTGAATGCGTAGCTGCGTGTCGGCCGAAATGCTCTCGGCGTCTACATCACGAATATCCCGGTAACCGAGCGCCACGTAGTTGCCGAGCTTAACTTTGCTGCCGCCAAGGCCCGCAATCGGAAACTCGGTGTCCGTCGGCCAGCAGTAGTTGATGAACTGGCATTCATAGGGATTGGTGCATTGCGTGCCGACCTGAATTTTCGGCATCGGACCCGTGACCGCATCACGTGCCCTGCTGATGAGTACATCGACGGTTGGCTCGACCGTGCGAACCTCATGAGTAAGGTCAACCTCTGCGAGCAGCCCATTGTAATTCTCTCCGCCCCGATAAACGAACTGGTTGTTGACATGCGCCAGCGATATCGAGGTGACGGGCAAACCGACATGGCGCATGACCCAGTCCTGTATTGCACAATCGAGCACATGATAGTCCTTGACCGAGGTCGAGGCCTTGACCTCGATCGCACGCCATCCACCTTCGTCGGGAATCAGCACATCAACGCGCACCAATACGCCATCATGCTGAAACGTCGCTTCGAAGATAGGGAAGTCAGCGCCGCTGTCGATGAACGCCCGGGTCTGCTGCACCATCAGGTTCATTTTGCGATTGAACGGGATCTCGACTGAATCCGCCGTGCCGTAAAGTTGCTGCGAAATCTCCCCTACCTGGTGCCCCGTCGCAAACAACGACTCGGTTTGAGCCGAAACCTCACCGAATTCCGCATGATGCTTCTCAAGATGCAGTTTCTTCGGGCACTGCCAGGCAGAAATGATGCGGGACTTGGAGAGGTAGGGTTTTCCTGACGCCATATCAGGAATATTACACTGTCACGTTCAACAGTATTTTAGGGATCCGTTTATCGCATTGTTTCGCACTAGAGCAAGCCTTCGGGCGCCTTGTACCTCGAGAGCCAAAGACAGAATTCTTCCTGCGGCAGCGCTTCTGAGAAGTAATACCCCTGGAAAACATCACACTTGAATTCAGTCAACAGCTTTATCTGGGCCGTATTCTGCACGCCCTCGGCAACAACCGTAAGCCCGAATCGATGGGCCAGCCAAATGATGGCTTCGACCAGGTGACGATCCCGGTCAGACTCGAGCATATTGGCTATGAAAGATCGATCTATCTTCAGCTCGGTTGCAGGAATAGTCCGGAAGTAGGAAAGCGATGAATATCCTGTGCCGAAATCGTCAATCGAAATACCGATACCGGCCGAACGTAATTGTCTGAGACGCTCGAAGCTGGAATCTGAATCTGCTACCAGCGCGCCCTCGGTAATCTCAACCGTAAGGTCACGTTCGCTGTTTCCCCAAATGGAGAATATCTTGGCCACTATGTCGAGTGTTTCTTCTTGTTGCAGCGAAGTGGCTTCCAGGTTGACGGATAGCCCGAGCTGTTTGCCAATACCCGGCCATTCGGCTGCCTGAAGCAAGCTCGTCGTGAATACGAATCCCGTGAGTTCATGCATAAGTCCCATTTCTGATGCGAGCGACACAATGACTTCCGGCGGGACCTGACCATGCTTCTGGCTGGACCAACGCAGCAGTGCCTCGGCGCCGCAAGGACGGCGACTGGCCATGTCGAACTTGGGCTGGTAGTAGATGTCCAGAGCCTTGTCCGCAATCGCTTCGGCGAGGTCTTCCTTTAGATGCCATTGGTCGATCAAGGATTGGGACAATGACTTTGAATACGACACGTAGGGGCTGCCGGTCTTTTTTGCAGAGTCCAATGCAATTGCAGCTTTGTGAATGAGGTTAGCCGCGTCGCCGCCATCCTGCGGAAAGCTGACGATTCCTATTCGCATCATCGAATGAAATAATGTTTCAGATTTCCCCATAACATTGGAATGCAGGCGAATAATCTTTTCTGCCGCGAGCGTCAGCTGGCCCTTCTTGTGCACGCCTGGAAGAAGAATACAAAAGACGTCATCGCCAATGCGACACAGCCGATCCTGAGTTCTGCAAAACGACTGCAACGACTCTGCAATGTTCAGAAGAACCTTGCGGCTAGCCGCAGGACCCGACCTGACGAATATTTGTCCTGTATCACCCACGTCCACCATGAACAACGAAAACGGCGTGTCGCTCGCTTTCATCAGGCGTTCGACCTCCCGCTCCAACGCCGGGGTATCCGTCTTATTCAGCTCGCGAACTTGCACCGGAATTCACAGAAAATAATCGTCGATTTTGATGTCATACTCGCCGGGCTTAACCCCGCGCGAGATCCACACATTCACGGTCTCGCTGGAATCAACCGATTGGTCGTCAAGGTCAACGACTTTGAAATCATCCAGCGGTCGCTTATCGGAATCGAGGATAATAGCCACTTCCGGTCGCAAGCGACTGGCACGATGTTCCTTCAATACGACGGCAATTTCTCCGTTGTTGAGTTCAACCAGCGTGCCCGCAGGAAAGATTCCGATCGCTTGAATAAATTGCTCTACCAATTCGGATTGAAAACTTTTGTCCGAAAGCGCCTTGAATTCGCGCATTGCGTCGTACGATGACATCGCTTTGGCATAGGATCGGTCACTCGACATCGCAGCATAAGAGTCGACAATTCCGCCGATTCTTCCGAACACCGGAATCTGGCTGCCGCTCAGGCCTTTCGGGTAGCCAGAACCATCGAATCGTTCGTGATGAGTAGCGACCATCTCCAAAACCCGACTGTCCAGGGCTTCGGCCTGGCGGATGATCTCCAGTCCCAAATTCACATGGTTCCGCACGTGCATGCGCTCAACGTCGGTCAAAGGACCTCGCTTTTGAATCAACTGTAATGGCAGCTTTGTTTTCCCGACGTCAAGTAGCAAGGCGCCGAGTCCCAGTGCCTTGAGTGAATCCTTGTCGAGGCCAAGGTGTCGCCCGAAGACCAGCGCCCACATGGCCGTCGAGAGCGAATGCGCATGTGTGTAATCATCGGTTTTTTGCATTCTAACCAGCAACGCCATTGCGGTACTGTTACGAAGAACACTGTCAACCATACCGTCAACGACAATCTCGAGATCTGGCACACGAATAGTCGCGCCGCGCCGGATATCATCAAGGACGGAAATCAGTTTTTGCAACGCACCGGTGTGCAGGGTTCTCGCGACTACCAATTCATCGGCGACACTGACAGAATCCTGGTAGTAATCACCGGTACCGGGGGACTTGACTTGCTCACGCTGTCTTCGTCTGAACAGGAACTGCAGAAATCGTCGCCAGAGGCTGCGTTTGCGCTTCGATCCTGAACCAGACCTTTCCGATTCGGCCTTACCACGCAACTTTATTTTCTGGGTTTCACTCGCCGAAACATCAGACTGTTCGAAATCGATCTCTACAAAGTCGCAATACTGTCGCAATTCGTCGATTTCGTTTTTGCTGCGTATGCAGAACCCCTGGAACAGGAATGGAGTTTCAATCCACGGGCGATCGAGCTGCGATACAAACATGCCGACGCGCAGCCCGTCGACGTCAATTTGTCGTGTGTGAACGCTCATACCGGCAAGACCGTAGCAAGTGGCACAATTGTCGCAAATATCCATAAATGCTAGCAGCTGTCGCCAAAATGCGACGAGACACCAGTCACACTGCGATAAAGAGCCTGTGCGCTGGCCAGGGAAGCCTGAGATGCTATTATCCGCGCTGCACATAAACCACGGAGCAAAGCCTTGAGAACACTACTCGCATTCACGTTACTCACGCTGGCCGGTAGCGCGCTGGCAGCCAATGAAATTGATACCAAAGTCGAGGCTGCATTAGCCGCTGAAGCTCGTCCGCAAACAGACCGTGACCGTGACAGGAATCGCAGGCCGCTCGAGACGCTGAATTTCTTCGGGCTGAAGGACGACATGCGTGTACTGGAGCTAATCCCGGGCGGCGGCTGGTACACACGAGTACTTGGACCGGTACTCGCCGAAAACGGCAAGCTTTACGTGGCATTGGGCACTCGCAGGGTCAAGGAGAGTGTCCTGAAAGAGCCGGGCTTCGAGAAAGTAGAACTCCTGGAAACCGCCGATAACCTCCACCGGCCGGAAGGCAGCCGGTTTTACACGCTTGACGAGTTCGACCTCGGTGCTTCTGATCTCGACATGGTCGTGACGTTTCGCAACCTGCATAACTTCGACCCGGCCGCCAGGGCCCGGGTCAACAGCCAGGTCTTTAAGGCGCTAAAAAATGGCGGCTTGTACGGTGTTGTAGACCATACGGCACGTCACATGGAACCGGCCAACGTCGAGAACCGTCGGCGCATTGATCCGGTACTGGTTATTAAGGAACTACTGGATCAGGGTTTCGAATTCGTCGACTACTCCGACCTGCACTACCGGGCCGACGACGAACTCGAGTACGAAGTCGGGCGCAGATCGGTCAGCGGCAACACCGATCGGTTTACGATGTTGTTTCGGAAGCCTTGAGAGCCAGGCTCGAATTCCGGCAAAATTCCTCGAATTCATTTACAGGAACCGGCCTGCATATAACGTAGCCCTGCGCATATTTGCAGCCGAATTTTCGCAACTCGTCCAGCATCTCCGAGCTTTCAACGCCTTCGGCAACGACGCTCAGCCCGAAGCTATCGGCAATACGAATTGAATGCTCAACAATTTTGTAATCACCCGGATCTGACAGCATATTCATGACGAATGTGCGATCGATTTTGAGTTCGTCGGCGGGAATTTTTTTCAGATATTCGAGCGATGAGTAACCGGTGCCGAAATCGTCAATCGAGACACGGCAGCCAAGGTCGCGAATCTGCGTCAGTACCTCGTGACTGGTTTCCGGATCTGCCATCAAAGCGTTTTCGGTCACTTCCATGGTCAGCGCATCTGGCCGTACACCCCAGATGCCGGTTGCGCTGCGCAACACATCAATGATGTCAAAGTTCTGAATAATGCTTGGCGTGATATTAACGGCAATATTCAGCCCGGGCAGTAATCCTCGCCATTCGTTTATCTGGCGACAGGCCCGCTGAATCGCGAAATGCGTCAGATCAACGATCTGCCCGGTCGATTCCGCGAGGTTGATGAAAACGTCAGGTGATATCGGACCAATTTCGGGTTCGTACCAGCGCATCAATGCTTCTGCACCGATGACTTCATTAGTGCGTACAGAGATTTTCGGTTGATAGTGAAGTTCGAGATCGCCCGCTTCAATTGCGCTACCGAGCCGGTCCTCGAGGCCCCAGTCCATGAAGAGTTGCTGTGCCGCGTGCGTTTCATAGAAACAGACGGAAGTATTTTTCTGGCGCGCATCCAGCGAAGCGATTTCTGCCAATCGCATCAGTTCATGCGCATCATTGCCCTGCGAAGGACACAAGACGACACCAATCGTCAATTTCAGATTCACATTTTCGGCATGTTTTGACACCGTCTCGCTCGCGACGCGCCCGATCTTCTGGGCCGCGAGGCTCACATGGCCGCTGTTCCGCAGGCCGCCCAATAGCACTGCGAACTTACGCTCACCGAGCCGTTCGATCGCATCACCGTCACGAGCGATGGCCCGAAGCTGGGTATGAAAATCATCCAGGACGGCGTTGGCTGGCAGGTGACCTATGGATGCGCAAAGGCGCTCGATGTCGCGCACATACACGAGCATGACGGCAAGATCCTGCTTCTTTCGCACCGCAAACGCGATGCGACGCGTTGCCCGCGAGAAGCCATTGCCCTGCAGGAAAGGTAGCTGAATTGAGGTCGTACTCATCTGCGGCGCTCAGTTGAGGTAGAACTCGGCTGGGTCGATGCCGTGAGACCCTGGCGGTAATCCATAGTCGATCCAAAGCGAGTGATTTCCTTGCGGTGCAACCTTCTCTTCGTTGAGGTCAATTACCTGGAATTGGTCGAGCAGTTGCTTGTCGGCATCCATGATTATCATTATCTCGGGACGCAGCCGACGAATACGATTCTGTTTCGTCACGACTGCAACCTGGCCCGTGTTCAATTCAATCAGCGTGCCCGTCGGAAAAACACCGATTGCGCGAGTAAACTGTTCGACGATTTCGGCCTGGAACTCGACATCGGCAAGCACCCGTAATTTGCGAAGCGCGTCATAAGACGATACGAGTTCGGCGTAGGGCCGCGTCGTGATCATTGCGTCGTAGGCATCGACCATTCCTGCAATGCGGCCGAATACCGGGATCTGATTACCGCTCAAGCCAGCCGGGTAACCGGTACCATTATAGCGCTCGTGATGATGCGCCACCATCTCGAGTACGCGAGTGTCGACATTGCCGGCCTTTTGCAGAATATCGAGTCCAAACTGCACATGTCGCCGCATTAGCTGCTGTTCTTTGTCATCGAGCTTGTCCGGTTTGATGAGGAGTTCGACCGGCAGCTGAGTCTTACCAACGTCCAGCAGCATCGCACCCAATGCGATGACGTCGAGATCCTCGCGGCGCAGCCCGATCTGGCGACCCAGTATCGTGGCCCAGACCGAGGATGCGATTGAATGGTGATACAGGTAATTGTCTATTTTCTGCATGCGCATCAGGCAGGCCAGTGCAGCCGGGTTTCGTAATACGCTGTCGACCATCGGCGTAACCGCTGTTTCGAGACACCCAAGGTCAAGGTCGCCAGAATGTTTGAGTTTCTCCATCACATTCTGCACCGTCACTATGGCGTGCTTGTGGACGTCGGATGCTGTATCTGTTTCTTCTTTGAGGCTGGCTGTATTTCTGTAAAGGACGTTGCTCTGCGAAAAGTCGGCACCACTATCCTGGGTCTTTCGGAATTGGAACAGCGAGCGAAAGCTGAAGCGTTTCTTGCCGGGCTTTTTTCCATTAGTCGCTGACCCTGCTACTTGTGCTGAGCCTCCCGAATCCGGTGAATCGAGTGGTAGAGATTCCCGGCTGACGTAGACATGATCGCAATGCGCCTTCAACTCGTTGATTTCATCGTCGTCACGAATATAGAAGCCCTGGAACATGAACGGCGTGTCCAGCCACGGCCGGTCAAGCTGAGCGACGTACATGCCGATCTCCAGCTGTTCAACAGGTAGCATTTGCGTCAATTGCACGGGCGTTTTCCATTTGCACCTCTACGGGAAGATTATTGCCCGGACGGTCCGCTGATTGAGTGAGGTAGCGCACAATTTGACATAAATTCAATGACCTAGGACATGGCCCCGGGAACCATCGGGCGGCCGCAATAGCCGGACCGAGGTATCTGTAACAACTTGTCACACCTGCGATTATTCGGCCTTTCCAATGGGTGCCACGGTGCCTTGCGCCGTATAATGGTGGGATGAACAAGACCCACACTATCGCCGTTGCATTATTGTGCCTGCTGCTTTCGGCTGCCTGCTCTGAAGCGCCGAAATCGGCGCCTTCAGCGCAGGCACGGGCTGGCAACGAGGTTCGCGTCATTGCCGAAGTTCTGCAATTCGAGCGCGAGCGCACGCGCGTAGAAGCGGTCGGCACGTCGCGCGCAAGACTTTCCGCCGAATTGTATGCACCCACATCCGGGGAAGTGGTTTCCGTCAACTTCGAGCCAGGACAAGCCGTGAAAGCAGGCGATGTGCTGGTTGAACTCGACAGCCGGCAGGAGAAGCTCGCAGTGCGAGTTGCCGAGCTGAACCTGGAAGACACCGAACGACTCTACGACCGATACAAGCGTTCCGCTGACAGCGGCGCCGTGCTGCCTACGGCACTCGACGCCGCCCGTATTGCAGCAGAGACAGCGGGTGTTGAACTCGATCGGGCCCGGATAGCCCTGGCCGACCGCACCATAGAAGCCGTGTTCGATGGCTATGTCGGCAGCACCGACGTGGATCCGGGCGATCGCGTAAACACGAATACGCTTATCACGACGCTTGACGACCGCAGTTCACTGTTCGTCAGCTTCGACTTACCCGAGGCATTCATCGGTGAACTGGCCGTCGGCAACCAGGTGCAACTTGAAACCTGGAATGGCAAGGTGCCGGTGGTTGCCGGCGAGATTGTCGACATTGGCAGCCGCATTGATCCACAAAACCGCACCTTTGTCGCTCGCGCCCGTGTCAGGAATGACAATGACGCGCTGCGTCCCGGCATGAGCTTTCGCGTCAGGATTGACGTCCAGGGTGAGCTTTATGGCGTCGTCAGTGAGACCGGTGTGCAGTGGGGCGCGGACGGCGCCTACGTCTGGACCGTTGTGGACGGTACGGCGGCCAGGATTCCCGTGCAAATCGTGCAGCGCCGCGAAGGCCGGGTGCTCGTCAATGGCGCGCTTGCCGACGGCGATATTATCGTTGTCGAAGGTACACAGCGCATGCGCGAAGGAATAGCCGTTAGCTACGACGTGCAGCGCCTGGCTGGCGAGCCCGATATTGAGCCCGTTTCTGACACGGCCGACGTTGCCACCAACGCGCAAGCCGTTCTCGACTGATCCCGCGATCATGAACCACACCGAGCACAATGACTTGCCGAGCGTCAGCGTCCGCCGGCCGGTGCTGGTGCTGGTCGCAAACCTGCTTATCGTAATCGCTGGTATTGCCGCCTTGTTTGCCGTCGAGATTCGTGAGCTGCCCGATGTCGATCGGCCGGTCGTTACCGTACGTGCCGTTTTTCCCGGCGCCTCCCCCGAAACCATGGATACCGAAGTCGTCAGCCTGCTCGAGGGTGCTGTCGCGCGCGTTTCCGGCATCCAGAATCTTCGCTCGGCCTCGGAAGAAAACAGCGGCCGTATTTATATTGAATTCCGCCCGGGCGTTGACCTCGACACGGCGGCCGCGGATGTGCGTGAAGCCGTGAGCCGGGTATCACGGCGTCTGCCCGAACGCCTGGAGCAAGTCGTAGTGGTCAAAGCAGACGATGACGCACAGTCCATCGTTAGCCTCGCGATATCCAGCGACACACTGTCAATGGAGACGTTGACACACGTCGTCGAACAAGAACTGGTGCCAATGTTCATCTCGATTGATGGCGTTGCCGATGTGCAGATTTCCGGCGCGCGGCAGCGCATGCTGCGCGTCGCCGTCGACCCACTCCGTCTCACGAGTTACGGGCTTTCGATCAACGAGGTGGCCGCGGCTCTCATGCAGGCGCCTTTCGATGTGCCCGCCGGCAGCTTTCGTTCCCTCGACCAGGAACTGATCGTCCGCGCCGACGCGACCGTGGTCGACGCATCCGAGATCGCCGATATCGTCATTCGCGGTTCGGTGCGCATCAGTGACATCGCCAACGTATTTTTCGGGCCGGAAGATACCGAATCAATGACTCGCCTCGACGGCCGGCCCGTGCTCGGTCTCGGCATCGTTCGCCAGGCGCGCTCCAATACCATAGAAATCTCGAAAGGAGTCAATGCAGCCGTTGAGCGCATCAATGCCCGATTTACCGATCTGGAAGTGGTCGTAACCGACGACCAGGCGATCTTCATCAGTAGCGCTGTGACCCAGGTTCTCATCACGCTTGCGCTATCCATTAGTATCGTCATCGCGACGATCTGGCTTTTCATGGGCAGCTTCCGTGCGACGCTCGTTCCCGTGATGGCCATTCCTGTTGCACTGATCGGTACCATCGCCGCGATCTGGGTGTTGGGATTTTCAATCAACATACTGACGCTACTGGCGCTCGTGCTGGCAACCGGACTCGTGGTCGACGACGCAATCGTCGTGCTTGAGAATGTGCAGCGCCAGCGCGCCGATGGAATGCGTCCCCGTGCGGCGGCCGTCATCGGCACGCGCCAGGTGTTTTTCGCGGTTATAGCAACGACCGCCGTTTTGATCTCGGTATTCATTCCCATTGCATTCCTGCCAAGCACGGCGGGCCGCCTGTTCCGCGAGTTCGGCCTGGTACTTGCGTCTGCCGTCATCATCTCGAGTTTCGTCGCGCTGTCACTCGTTCCGGCGGCTGCCGCGCGGCTCGTCAAGGGCGCCGACGCCACGCGCGTCCTTAAGCCCCTCGCCGATTTCGGGCAAGGTTTTGCCCGCATGTACAAGCAGTCGCTCGCGTTCCTGCTCGCGCGTCCTTGGATGCCGGTGCTTGGGGCGCTCGTATTTGCCGCGGCTGCCGCCGTTGTTTACCAGTCCCTGGATCGCGAACTGGTTCCACCCGAGGATCGCGGGCTGGTGCGCGTCTTCGCCAGCGGCCCGGACGGCGTCGGCATTAATTACATGGATCGCCAGACAGAAAAGATCGAAGCGATCCTGCAACCCTACGTGGATAGTGGCGAGGCAACCTCGATCTACAGCATGATCGGCATGTGGGACCCCAACCGGACGTTCGTCTCGATGCAGCTGGTCGACTGGAGTGACCGCGCTCGCAATCAACAGGAAATCCTGGACGAACTGCGCGCCCCGCTAGCTGCTATTCCAGGCGTACGCGCAAGCGCATGGAGCGACAACAGCCTGAACCTGCGCGGTTCCGGCGGTGGCCTCAGCGTCGCGCTGCTCGGCAACAACTACGACGACATTTTCGAGGCGGCCAAGACGTTTACAGCGGCAATAGAACAGCGCCTGCCCGACCTGACGCGGCCGCGTATCTCGTTTGACCCGACGCAGCCGCAGCTCTCGGTGGAGATCGATCGACGCCGCGCCGCAGACCTCGGCGTAGATCTGCCCTCGCTGGCAGCCACGCTGCGCGCGATGATCGACGGTGACGAACTGATCGATCTCAATATTGATGACCAAGCCGTACCGATCTTGCTCGAATCAGCGAGTGGCGAGATCAATGACCCGTCCGACCTCGTCAATCTTTACGTCAGTGCCAGCAACGGCAAGCTGATTCCCCTGTCAAGTATTATCTCCCTGCAAGAAGAAGGCGTTGCGACCGAACTCAACCGATATGCGCAGCGGCGTGCCATCGAAATCAATGTTGAGCGTTCGGAGTCGTATGCACTGCAAACTGCTGTTGACGAGGTACGCAGTCTTGCCAACGAAGAGTTGCCGGCAGATGTATCGCTCGTATTTCGAGGCGAAGCAGCGACGCTCGAGGAAACATCGCGCGAGGTTGCAATAACCTACGTTATTGCCATCGCTGTGATCTTCCTTGTTTTGGCTGCACAATTCGAGGGTTTTACGAGCGCGCTGGTCGTCACACTCATCGTACCGTTCGGCGTCGCTGCCGCGGTTTTTGCGCTGTTGTTAACAGGCACGTCGCTCAATATCTACTCGCAAATCGGCCTCGTGCTGCTCATCGGACTCATGGCCAAGAACAGCGTGCTCGTGGTCGAATTTGCAGATCAGCTGCGGGACAAGGGTGTCAACGTTCGGGACGCGATCGAACAGGGCGCGGCACGGCGCTTGCGCCCGGTGATGATGACACTTGTTTCAACCGTCCTTGGCGGACTGCCGTTGATCCTCGGAACAGGCGCCGGCGCCGAAGCACGGCACGCGATCGGTTGGGTCGTCTTCGGGGGCCTGGGTATTTCGGCCCTGTTTACGCTGTACCTGACACCCGCGCTTTATTTGCTGGTCGCCGGCTCTTCGAAAGTCCGTATAGCCGAAACCGAGCGCCTCGCCGAGGAACTCGAACACGCAAATGCTCAGCTGAGAGGTTGACGCCGCGAGCCCCAGGCACCGGGCTCATCTTCGAACACCCCGGCGATTTCGCTGCCACAGTTCTTGCAGGAGCCATGGTTTTCCAGGTTCCAGGTGGATAGCTCGTACCAATCGCGACCAATCAGGATTTCGCCGCAGCTATAGCAGTAGGTGCTGGAGCCCTTGAAGTCGTGCACGTTACCTGTGTACACGTAGCGCAACCCGGCTTTGAGCGCGATATCGCGTGAGCGGGACAGCGTCGCGAGTGGCGTACTCGGCGTGTCCATCATTTTCCAGTCCGGATGAAACGCACTGAAGTGCAGAGGAACGTCGGGCCCCAGGTACTCCATGATCCATTGTGTCATGGCCTCGATCTCGGCCTCGCTGTCGTTCTCGCCCGGTATCAGTAAGGTCGTGAGTTCGAACCAGACCTCGGTTTCGTTTTTCAGGTACTGCAGCGTGTCGAGTACGGGCCCGAGATGTCCGCCACAGACTTTCCAGTAGAAGCGATCAGTGAACGCTTTCAGGTCGATATTTGCCGCATCCATGTGGCTGAAGAACTCTTCACGTGCCTGCTCGGTGATATAGCCCGCGGTAACCGCGACGTTTTTAATGTCTTGCTCTCGACAGGCCTGGGCCGTGTCGACGGCATACTCGAGGAAGATCACGGGATCGTTGTAGGTATAGGCCACGCTGCGACTGCCCGATTTTACTGCGGCGTCAGCGATAGCCCGCGGCGACGCGCTGGCTTGCAGCCGATCGAACTCACGCGACTTTGAAATATCCCAGTTCTGGCAAAACTTGCAGGCGAGGTTGCAGCCTGCCGTGCCGAACGACAACACCGGTGTACCGGGCAGGAAGTGGTTAAGCGGCTTTTTCTCGATCGGGTCGACGCACAGGCCGCTGGAGCGGCCGTAGGTCGTCAGGACAATTTCGTCATCGGCGCGGCCGCGGACGAAACACAGGCCCCGCTGACCATCACGCAGTTTGCAAAACCTCGGGCACAGGTCGCACTGCAGGCGCCCGTCGGCCAGCGAGTGCCAGTAGCGGCCTGAAACGCCTGTTATGTCGAGCTTATTTGTCACGGTCATCAACGACAGTATATGTGGGCTCCAGGTCGCCGTATCAATGCGGCGACCCGTAAACCTACCTATACCCAAAGTGTTTCAGGGGCCTACAATAGGCTACAGGTGGATCAGGAAAACAGCCATGACCTTGATCCGGGAACCCGCCGTTGCCGGTCAGTTCTACTCAGGCGATGCGGAAGAACTGAGCACGACCGTCGCGACGCTGCTCGAGGAAGCGCAGGAGACAGACACGCCAGCGCCCAAGGCCCTGATTGTGCCGCATGCCGGCTACATCTATTCGGGGCCGGTGGCTGCCAATGCCTATGCCCGGCTGCCGCCGTATCGCTCGCAGTATCAACGCGTGATCCTGCTTGGTCCCTGCCACCGCACCCCGGTTCGCGGCCTCGCCCTGAGCAGTGCGGACGTGTATCGCATGCCGATGGGCGATGTGCCACTCGACAAGGCGGCGATTGCCGATCTCGATATCCCCGGCGTGCAGGTTTTCGACGCCGCGCATCAGGATGAACACAGCCTGGAGGTGCACCTGCCCTTCCTGCAAGCCGTGCTCGGCGCGTTTTCTGTCGTACCGATCGTCGTCGGCGATGCGTCGCCCGAGTCGGTGTCGCAGGTGCTCGACGCCTTGTGGGGTGGGCCCGAAACGCTGATCGTTATCAGCTCCGATCTCAGCCATTACCTGAAATACGAAGAGGCGCGCACAATTGACGCCGTGACCTGCCAGGCAATCGAGAATTTTGATGCCGGGCAGATTAACCACGATATGGCCTGCGGCGCGACGCCGGTCGCCGGCTTACTCATTGCCGCGCGACAACGCGGCATGAAGGTGACAACGCTGGACCTTCGCAACTCGGCGGATACGGCTGGCGACGGAGCGTTTGTCGTCGGCTATGGCGCCTGGATGTTTGTCTGAATGAAAGTACTGACTGGCCTATTGTTGTTGTTATCGATGCTCGCTTTTGCCGAGGACGCCAATTACACGGCGGCTCGCGCGGCGATGGTTGAAGAATTATGGCTCTACGCGCAATTCGTGGATGATCCGGACGAAGCCAGGATCAGTGACGCCGTAATGGCATCGATGGGCACCGTGAAGCGGCATGAACTCGTGCCGCCGTCGGAAAGGCGTTACTCCTACGAGAACCGGCCGCTGCCGATCGGCTATGGCCAGACAATCTCGCAACCTTACATCGTCGCGCTCATGACGGAACTCATCGACACCGATGCTGATGACGTCGTGCTCGAAGTGGGCACTGGTTCCGGCTACCAGGCGGCGATCCTTGCTGAACTCGTCGACCATGTTTACAGCATCGAGATCATCCCGGCGCTGGCCATCCGGGCCAAGCAAGACCTCGAACGCCTGGGCTACAAGAACATCACCACAAAGCTCGGCGACGGCTATTACGGCTGGGAAGCACACGCACCGTTCGATGCCATCGTCGTCACGGCCGCCGCCAGCCACGTGCCGCCGCCGCTTATCGAACAGCTAAAACCCGGCGGCCGAATAGTTATCCCGGTCGGCGAGCGATTCATGACGCAGACGCTGTTGCTGCTCGAGAAAACCGAAAAGGGCGAAGTCATTACGCGACAATATGGCGCTGTCCGATTCGTGCCGCTCACCGGCGAGCACTAGACACGCCCCGTGCGCCGACTGCTTCCTGCAACGTTGCTCGTTTCCGCGGGTGCTATCGGCTACGAACTTCTCTTGATGCGCGCGCTTTCCATCGTGCAGTGGCATCACTTCGCGTACATGATCATCAGCCTGGCATTGCTCGGTTATGGCGCGAGCGGCACGTTCATTGCGCTATTCAAGCCGCAGTTGGAGGCTCGCTTCGCAGCGGCGTTTTCGATAAGCGCGCTGCTTTTCAGCATCACGATGGTGCTGTGCTTCGCGCTCGGCCAGCGCGTACCCTTTAATGCGCTGGAAATAGTCTGGGATTCGCGACAGTTCGCCTATTTGAGTCTTCTATACCTGGTGTTCTTCGTGCCGTTCTTTTTCGCCGCCTGCTGCATCGGCCTGGCGTTCACGTGCAGGCGCTTGGACATCAGTCGCATCTATTTCTTCGACCTTCTTGGTGCCGGTCTCGGCGCCGTGCTGGTGATCGGTTTGCTGTTCGTATTGATCCCCCAGAACGCATTATTGATGCTCATCACGCTGCCACTCGTCGCTTCGCTGCTCATGGGTATACCCTCCAAAGCCCGAAAGCCGCTGATGCTCGCCCAAGTCATGTGGCTGGCATTGCTCATCAGCGGAATCCCGCAAAATCAACTTGGTTTGCGTATTTCTGACTACAAGGGCCTGAGCCAGGCCTTACAGGTTATCGACAGCCGGGTGCTAAGCGTTTCGTCGAGCCCCCTGGGGCTGATCACGGTCGTCGACAGCCCGACCGTGCCTGCCCGGCACGCACCGGGATTGAGTTTTGCTACCCGGCATATTCCACCGCCGCAGCTCGCTGTGTTTACCGACGCCGACGGAATGAGTGCGATCACGAGTTTCGCCGGCGATTTTGAATCACTTGGCTACCTTGGTGATGTCACGGCCGCATTGCCGTACGCATTGCTCGAGCAACCTGATGTCCTCGTGCTCGGTGCCGGCGGCGGTGGCGACGTGTTGCTTGCGCTGTATCACGGTGCGAATAGCGTCGACGCCGTGGAGCTCAATCCGCAGATGACTGAGCTCGTCGGGGACACTTACGCAGAATTCGCGGGATTTGTTTACGACGATCCTCGCGTTGCTGTGCACACCAGGGAGGCTCGCGGTTTTGTTGCGCAAAGCAATGCGCAATACGACCTTATCCAAATTGGTCTGCTCGACTCATTCGGCGCGTCGGGTGCCGGTGTACAGTCGCTTAATGAAAGCTATATCTACACCGTAGAGGCCATCAACGACTACCTCCGGATCACGGCTCCCGGTGGCGTGCTCGCGATCACGCGCTGGCTAAAACTGCCACCACGCGACAGCCTGAAACTCGTGGCAACCGCAATCGATGCGTTGAGGTTGATCGGCGTGAGCGATCCCGGGAAGCAGATTGCCCTGATTCGCAGCTGGAATACGAGCACAATGGTCGTCAAGAACGGTGCGTTATCTGTCGAAGACGTTGCTTCGATACGGGAATTTGCACGCTCGCGTTCATTCGATACGGCCTGGTTCCCCGGTATCCAGGCGGGCGACGCAAATCGCTTCAACCGGCTCGATACGCCGTATCTATTTGAAGGCACGACGGCGCTGCTCGGCGAGCGTGCCGTTGACTACATCGAGCGTTACAAGTTCTACATTGCGCCTGCAACCGACAACCGGCCCTACTATTTCCACTTCTTTAAATGGGCAACGCTTCCTGAGGTGTTTGCATTACGCAAGTCGGGCGGCGCCGGCTTGATCGAATGGGGCTACCTGGTTCTGATCGCAACCTTGCTGCAGGCGATTATGGCCGGCCTCGTATTGATCCTGCTGCCGCTTTCCCGCGTGTCTCGCAACTGGCCGGCTCGCACGGGCTCTCGCATGGGCACTTACTTTCTGCTGCTCGGCTTCGCGTTCCTGTTTATCGAAATGGCGTTTATCCAGAAATTCATACTGTTCCTGAGCCACCCACTGTATTCCGTCGCGGTTGTTCTGAGTGGATTCCTCGTATTCGCCGGGCTCGGCAGTGCCTGGTCGCAACGCCTGGCGTGCAAATGCGAGGCTGGCGGCCGTTCGCCTGTCGCTTTGGCGGCAGGCGGCATAGCGTTGCTGGCGCTGGTATACCTGTTCCTGCTGCCGTTCGTATTTCAGCGCTTTATAGGCAACTCCGACCCGGTCAAAATCGTCATGTCGGTGGCGCTGATTGCGCCGCTCGCATTCGCCATGGGTATGCCGTTTCCGCTGGGGCTGAAGCGCGTTGCTGAAATCGCGCCTGATTTCATTCCCTGGGCCTGGGGCATCAATGGCTATGCCTCGGTCATTAGCGCGGTCCTGGCCACCTTGCTCGCGATCGAGTTCGGGTTTAGCTTCGTGATCCTGCTTGCGCTCGTTATATACGCCATCGCGGCAGTCATTTTTGGGTTGCTGCCTGCGCGAGAGTAGTCGGCAGTGGTGAACTGCTATTTATTGTGCGCCAGCGAGTTTTCGCTCGAGCAGCTTGCTGGCGAAACCGCCACCACTGAACTTGTTAATCCCGGCGAGTGAGTACTTTTCGCCGCTCGCGATGGCGTGTGCAGCGAGCAAGCCACTCTTGATGGCCGGTCCGATACCCTCGCACATGTCGCGAGTCGCGAGACCGACGGAATCACCGACGATATAGGCGTTGCGATCACTCACGACGTCGACATTGCCGCGCAGGAAGTAGCTGTAGCCCGTGGGATTATATTGATCGTAACTGACGAGGCCATGTTTCCTCAGCTTGTCGACGAACTTACCCCAATAATCCCGAACGTTGCCGCCCTGTCGCTTCAGTTGGTCGGCCATGCCACCGAGGCCAACGTTGATATAACCATTTGCCTTCGGCACGTACCACGCATACCCCGGCAAGCCGTCGTCGAAGAACCAGAGGTGACACCTCGGGTCTTTCCAGTCGTAGGCGAACTCCTGTTCGTAGGTCGCGGTCTGCAGCGCACTGTTGTGCGGATTGCTTTCATGAAAAAGTGCCCGGTATACCGGGCAAGCGCTGCCACCGGCACCGACCAGGTATTTGCAACGGAATGCATCGTCAACGATGTAGTCGCCGCCGTCCCGGCGGATTTCACGAACCTTGTGCTGCAGCACCGTGGCGCCGGCGCGTTGCAGCAGGAATTCGTCGAATTCGAAACGACGAATAGAATGCTGACGGGATTTGGGCTTCGCGGTGAGCAGCTTCCAGTGCAGGTGGAGTTCGTCGAAGGTCATGAAGCTCCGCGGGTAGTCGTTCGGATCAAGCTCGAGATCCGCCATCGCTTCGGGCGTTACCCAACCCGCACATAGCTTGGGCCGTGGGAACGTCGCCCGATCCAGCACCAGTACGTCGAGCCCTGCCTCGCGGAGTTTCCACGCACAGCTTGAGCCCGCGGGGCCGCCGCCTACGACAATGGCATCGGCCACTTGCACGTTAATGCTTCCCCGAAGCCTCCGGATACTGGTATTCGCGCGTCCACGGCACCTTGTTGTTGCCGCGCGTTGTGAATACAACCTGGTAAAGCTGCAACGTGCCCGACTGGAAGCCCGCCGCCGAACCAGCAAGGTACAGGCGCCACATGCGCACGAATTCCTCGTCGTACATATCGGCGACTTGGTCGGCCACGGCTTCGAAATTCTGCAACCAGCTTGCGCAGGTACGCGCATAGTGCGGGCGCAGGTTCTCTACGTCGATAATCGAGAATTTTTGCGGTTCGAACACGCGCATCATTTCGCTCAAGCTCGGAATGTGACCGCCAGGGAAAATCTGTTTGACGATCCAGGGATCCGTTCTGTCCGGAAAGCTTCGGCCTATCGAATGGACCAGGCCAAAACCTCCGGGCTTCAGGCTGCGTTTGATGAGTGCGCCGAACGCTCTGAAATTGGCCAACCCGACATGCTCCAACATGCCGACGGAGACGAACGCGTCACAGCGTTGGTCGACTTTGCGGTAGTCATCCTCGACGAACGTGACGCGGCCGTCCAGGTTCTTGGCCGCCGCCCTCTCCCTCGCAAATGCAACCTGTTCTTTGGAATTGTTGTAAGCGATCACGTCGACGCCGAAGTACTCCGCCATGTGAATGGCCAACGCACCCCAGCCACAGCCCGCCTCGATGACCTTCTGCCCGGGCTGCAGATTCAATTTGCGGCAGACGTGGTGGAGCTTGGCGACCTGCGCCTCGGCCAGCGTCGCAGCGGGTGTGTCGTAGTACGCGCACGTATACACCATGCGTTCGTCGAGCCACAGCTCGTAGAAATCGTTGCCAAGGTCGTAGTGGTGGCGAACGTTGTGCCGGGAGCGGTCCAGCGAGTTGACGCGCAGCGCGTACAGTAACGATCGAATCTTGGGACCGTAATAGCCGCGGTCTTTTGTCTTCGTGATGGCCGCCGTGACCTCGTTGGCGAACGCCAGCATATCGCCGTGGATCTCGATCAGTCCCTCAGTGTAGCAGTCGCCAAAGCCCACGGAAGGCGATCGCAGGAGCTCAAACACCGCTCGTCGCTCGCGAAACTCCATACAAGCGACCGGCCGCCCGTCCGTTACCGGGAACTCATCACCGTTCCAAAGCCGGATCGAGATGCAAGGATTACCGATACGCTTCATGATCCAGAGGATCAGGGAACGATCGAAACTGGACTCCGAGAAGGTCCGGCTGCTCTCAATTGCCATGCTGTGCACCTCTTGGTGGACGCTACCCTAATAGTTTGCCATTTATCGTTCACGGCGACCAATGCAGTTTGGCGAAAACCACTCGCTTTCAACGAGTTGCGCAGTAACTAATACTCCGAGGACCAACCTTCCTCACCCACGAGCGGGACAAAGCGCACCGGTACCAGGTCTTCTGCCTTGAATTCGTCCTCTGCGACCCGCGTTACCCGAACGAGCTCCTGGTAGGCTTTGCTTCTGCCGATTGGAATGACCAGGCGCCCGCCTGTCTTGAGTTGGTGTTTCAGCGTGTCAGGCACGTCAGGGCCGCCAGCCGCAACGACGATACCGTCAAACGGTGCTTCTTCGGGCCAGCCGAGCGTTCCGTCGCCACATCGCACGTGCACGTTCGAATAACCAAGCTCGTCAAGAATCTTCCTCGCCATGGTCGCGAGTCCCTCAATGCGTTCGATCGTGTAAACCTCGGCGGCAATCTCGGCCAGCACCGCGGCCGCGTAGCCAGACCCGGTGCCGATCTCGAGCACCTTCTCACCACCCTCGAGGGCCAGGCTTTCCGCCATGTATGCCACGATATACGGCTGTGAAATCGTCTGGCCGTCGCCGATCGGCAGCGGCGAGTCGTCGTAAGCGAATACCCCCTGCCCCCTGGGCAGGAATCGCTCGCGCGGGACCTTGCGCATCGCATCGAGAACCGGCGCCGACCTGACACCGCGCGACGCTATCTGGCGCTTTACCATGCGTTCCCGCAATTTCGAATAGTCGCTCATCAGCCTGCTCCGCAGGCGGCTCTCGATCGATCCGCTGACCCCAATTTAGGGGTTTGATGCCTGTTTGACTATCAGGACATAACGCAGAAAAAAACCTCAAATTTGGAGACGAATTGGGGTCGAACCGCGGTTTTTTTTGTTAGGATGCGCCGTTCTTGGGCAAAGATAAGGAGAGCGCAATGCTGCGTTCATCATTAGTACTACTGTTTCTCGCGCTTACGGCTTCGGCCAGCGCAAAAGAGTTTGATTACAATTATTTTTCGCTCGGCTACGGCGTCATCGAATTCGATGACATCAATATCGACGGTGACGGCTTCGGCCTCGCGGGGTCTTATGCCATCAACGAGGATTTTCACGTGTTTGCGGGCTACCAAGCCGCGGGTCTCGACTTCGGTATCGATGCAACGACGCTCGGTGCCGGTCTCGGCTATCACACCAGTTTGACACCGGTCGTCGACCTGGTGGCGAGCGTGTCGTATCAGTACATCGATCTCGATGCGCCGGGAGTGGGTGGTGCCGATGACAATGGCATTGGCCTCGGCCTGGGCCTGCGTTTCGCGGCAAGCGAAGAGATCGAGCTAAACGCCGGCATCAGCTACGTCGATTTCAGCGACAGCGGCGACGATACGGGCTTCGGCGTGGGTGGACTGTACAGCTTTACGGACGCCTTCGCGCTGGGTCTCGGTGCCGAGTGGAGCGATGACGTATCCTCATACACGCTCGAAGGCCGTTTTTACTTCGGCCGATAAGCGAGACTGCATACCACTTGAAACCCCGCCTCGCGCGGGGTTTTTTTTCCTTAGATACGGTCGCTGGGAACATCGATTGGCTTACGATGTTGATTCCGAAGACTCGAGCGCTGCAATTACCTGTTCGTACTCTTGCTGAATTTGTTGCTGAAGCGCGGGCGCGGCGGACAGGTCACCCTGACGACCCGCTGTCCCCAAAGTCCTGCACAGGTCCGCCAGTTTCAGCGCGCCGACTTTTGCGCTGCTCGACCTGAGGGCGTGGGCATCCGCGCCGATGCTTTTGGCGTCCGCTGACTCAATTGCTGATTGAAGTCTTGTGACAAGCTCTCTCGAGTTCTGCAGATAGGCTTGCACCACTTTTTTTACGAGGTCCTGGCCCCACCCTTGCTGCAGCTGTGACAGCCCGCCTAGCACGCTGGAGTCGAGGGAAGGCGCCCTTGATTCCTCGGCGTCGGTATCCTCGCTCTCCGGAATCGTCTCGCCGACTACCAGGTATTTAGCCAGGACCGCTTTGAGTTGCCTGCCTGTAAACGGTTTGCCCAGAAAGTCGTTCATTCCGGCAGAAACACATTTTTCCTGGTCACCCACCGCCGTGTTGCCGCTTACCGCGATGATAGGAACGGGCTTCTCATTGCTACGCGATTCCAGTTGCCGGATCGCCTGCGTTGCCTGATAACCGTCAAGCCCAGGCATTTTGCAGTCCATTAGCACGACGTCAGGGTGCTCTTCTGCAAACAAGTCCAGTGCCACTTTTCCATTCGCAGCAGCCAGCACACGATAGCCGGCTTTCTTCAATATCGCCTGAACGACCAGCTGGTGTGTAGGTTCGTCGTCGGCGACCAAAACCAGCGGTTTGTAGGCAGTATCGTTGTCAAGGCTCATGCTACTGCCGTCTCCATCCGGAGCGTCAACGCTTCGATTACGCGCTCGAACTCTCGCTGAACGTGTTGCTGATGCTCGGGCGCCGCCGACAGATCGCCCTCGCGAACCGCCGTCTCCAGGGTCTTGCACAAGTCCGCCAATTTCAGCGCGCCCACGTTGGCACTGCTCGACTTGAGAGTATGGGCACTCGCAACAACGCCCTCGGCGTCTGCCAATTCAATCGCCGCATGCAGCTTGGTGGCGAGTTCTCTGGAGCTCTCCAGATAAGCCTGCACAACTTCTTTCACCAGGTCAGGGCTGCCCGCCTGCTGCAGCTCGAACAGCGCGTCAAGCACGCTGGGGTCAATCGGCTGCCTTGCCGGTTGAGAATCCGGTGCGTCAGATTCCTCGGCCATATGATCCTTGACCACCTGAAGTGGACTGGTCTCGACCCGGTCCAGGTACTTCGACAGTGCCGTATACAGCTGCTCACCCGTAAAAGGCTTGCTGAGGTAAGTGTTCATACCGGCCGACAAGCATTTTTCCCTGTCACCGGACAATGCGTTTGCAGTTATGGCAATGATAGGAACGGGCTTCTCGCCACTTTTGGATTCAAGCTGTCGAATCGCCTGCGTCGCCTGATAACCGTCGAGCTCCGGCATCTGGCAGTCCATAAGCACAGCATCAAAAGACTCACACAAGAGTCGCTCCAGGGTCTCGTTACCGTCCTTCGCAACCACCACTTCTACGTCCATTGCGGCGAGCATCCCGACGGCGACTGCCTGATTGACCGCATTGTCTTCGGCCAATAGCACCCGACCTCGCAGCAATCCCACAGCGGCGGACTTATCCTTCAGCTTAAAAATACCTTTTTGCAAAGATCTTGCAGACGTCGAAAATTCCGATTCACGGCTCGCTTTGAGGCGCAATGTAAATGAGAACACCGATCCCTGGCCTGATTCGCTTTCTACGCAGATTTGGCCGCCCATCATCTCTACGAGCTGCAAGCTGATCGCAAGACCGAGTCCAGTGCCACCGAATCGCCGCGAAGTTGTCCCATCCTCTTGAGAAAATGAATCGAAAATAACCTGCTGATTCTCCCTGGCTATTCCAACTCCTGTATCGGCCACTTCGAAGTAAAAATTCATGTGGTCAGCGTCGTCATCGATTGCAGTAACTCGCAACTGCACACTCCCCTTTTCCGTAAATTTGATCGCATTACCAATCAGATTGACCAAAACCTGTCGGAGGCGAAACGGATCGCCGTGTACTGCCAATGCCGGACCCTCCGGCACGATACAGTCAAGGCGCAGGCCCTTTTGATCGGCCAGGCTTGCCAGGCTTTCGACCGTATCAGTCAAGAAAGCATGCAAATCGAATACCAGGTTCTCCAGGCGCAGCTTGCCTGCTTCAATCTTTGAAAAGTCCAGTACGTCATTGATGATGTCGAGCAACGAATCCGCCGATTCGTGGATTGTTAAAGCGTAATTTTTCTGCGTATTGTCCAAGGGCGTACTATTAAGAAGCTCGACCATGCCGAGGACACCGTTCATTGGCGTGCGGATCTCGTGACTCATACGCGCCAGGAACTCGCTTTTGGCTTTTGCCAGTGCAAGGGCATCATCGCGCGCCGTCTCCAACTCCGATTTTACGCTACTCAGTTTCGTTGTAAGCGCACCGAATTCCTCAGCCAGTTGGCCGATTTCGTCGCTTCGATTCAAAGCAATCCGTTGATCAAGATCTCCCGTCTCCCTGATCCCGGACATGTGCTGTGTCAGTTTGGCTACCGGGGCGACAATCATATGTCGAATGAACAGCCAGGCACCCAACAGGAAAGCAACCGTCGCCGCGAGCAAAAAGAGCATTGTCGTATTAATCGAGCTTTTGCCAATTGAAGTGATAGTTCTTGGCATAATTACTTCGAAAATAAACGAGGGTGTGCCAAAGACGTCGGAATATATTTTGTGACCAATTACCTGTTCGTCTTTATTTTGCCAGAAAGTAGCATCATCGAATTTCGCGGCCCGCTCCAGCTCGTTCCTCATGAGCGGAGACAGTCCAACATCACCTGTGGAATACAGCGCGAGAACGACGCCTGCATTTTCGGCCATGGACTCAAGCAAAGCGTTGTCCAGGTATCGTCCAGTGATCAGGGTGCCCGCGGGCGCACCTTCACGCGCAGTAGTAAGTATTGGAAGAGAACTCACCAGCATTGGCGCCGACCGGGCCTGCATTATCCCGAGAACCCGATCGGGATCGCGCGGATTTCGCAGCAGGGGGTGCCCGACCGTAATCGCCCCCAGCAACTCTTGCTCAATCGGCACCTCCTTGGCGCTGGTCGGGTCGACGATAGCGCCCCATAACATCTGCCCGTCCCTATCGATATACAACATCATGTGGATATTGACGCTTGTCCACCACTCGGTGTCCATATTCTCCTCTACGTATTCATCTCTGCGTCCCAGCGCAAAATCATAGGCATGATCCCACTCTGAATACTCCCGGTTGAAGACGTCGAGCGTCCGCAATTCGGTGTCCAGCGCACGTTGCACGAGGGTCAGATCCTGGTTCGCGGACTCGAGCTCGAAGTCCTGAAAGGTCGGAAAAATAACGGAACGAAGACCCACGTAACTACCGAACGCGAATCCCAGCCCGAGAATCAGGAAAACGAGCACGATTTTCTTTTGCAGCGACATGACGCTCGCGAACTCCTGCTCCGAGCCAAAGAGGTAAGCTGTATAAGCTTATGTAAACTAAGGAGGATATGGTCATGAGGCCCCAATATCCGAGACTGGGGTCACAATTAGCTGAAAAGGGGACATT
>Ga0224512_10000285_pt1 | contig 53694 bp, 63 predicted proteins | sample SF_May12_sed_USG_4_FD_169103 | JGI IMG/M metagenome (GOLD analysis project Ga0224512, IMG submission 169103) | Sediment microbial communities from San Francisco Bay, California, United States - SF_May12_sed_USGS_13 | ecosystem: Environmental > Aquatic > Marine > Sediment | place: USA...
ACTGCTTAAAGTCATTTTACACATAAATTAATAAGACGATTAGACTAACCATTCTTCTCTTTAGATGTTTACTTGTCAATTAATCTCATCATATCAAAATCTTATTGCCACAATACATCTACGGAGAAAACTGTACAAACCTGAATATTTTCAGTATGAAAATTATGGGAAAGACATGTAAGTAGCTTAATGATTATTCTTCTAATCTTTTCATAATCTTAGATGGGAGTATGCAAGAATATTCTTAATTTAAAGTACAGATTCAACTAATGTACCTCCTACTTCTCCTAACCATCTGCCTACATCACATGTTAAGTAATTATTGGGAGCATTTTTTAATTTGGTTTTTATATTTTCGAGGACACATCTTGGACAATCAAAAATCTCCTCTAATTTCCCTTTGATTTCTCTTCCTATCCAATGTTTTTTTGGACAACTCAGAGTATTGTCAGAGGTAAGATTCAACTTAGTCTTTATACCTTCTAAAGCACATCTAGGACAGAATTTTTTTGATTTGTTTGACATCTGATTCAGTCAAGTCTTGATCATTAAATTTGTATTTCATAATCCTATACAAGATTATGATCTAAACAATTCTCATAAGAAAAATAATTCCTCAAAACTCAAATGACAAACGAAGACGAACTTCGAAAAGAACTAGAAGCCAATAAAGAAATAATATGCTAAAAGCAAGAGGTAATTGTGATACCAAAAAAGTTAATTTTTGTAGAAGGTTAGAAATGACGATGAACAATGAAAAAACTGTGATAGCAGATATTTTAGCCAACATCAAACATTGTTTGGACGTCAAAGATTCATCAAAAACATGGCAAGAATGTCAAAATCTGATGGAATACCGTACGAAATGTAACCTACATGATGATATCAACAAGAGATTAGAAAAAGTGGAAAAAACAGTTTTTCTAGGTTCTTCATTATTGGACAATAATACTGTTAACGCTCTCAAAAATGAAATTGATGAATTAACAAAAGTTATCTGAAGTTTACAATGAGTTTTTTCGATGGCAAAAAATGAGAGAATCATAGCACAAAATCTAGCTGAAATAAAACATGCCATACAAACTTAGGATACCGCTAAAATTAACGAATTATGTAAAATCTTGGCAAGGGAGATTGAGAAATATACTGTCAAACCAAACATTATGGATAGGTTAGAACACGTATCTTGGTCCACAGAATCATCAACATTAAACATGTCTGTTGATGAACAGGTAAAAGAAGTAAGAGATTTGATTGATATTCTTATTTCAGATAGATAGTTCTCACATTACATCCTAAATGAGACAATACTTTCCCAAAAAGTACTTTGATCTGGATTAACTATGGCAGGAATAGGCATATAATTGGTTTAGGGGTCAAAGCTAATCGAGTATTCCTTCGCTTGGGATTAAATCTAAAACTAAGCCAGAAATTCAAACTTTTACATTAAATCTTGAAATCTCAGTAATCAGCTCTCATCTTGAGATATATGGTAACCAAATCCACTACAAAACCTAAAAAAACAAAAGCCAAGAAACCAAAACCTGTTAAAAAAACAAAACCAAAAACCAAAACAGAATCCTATGATGATTTGTATAAAAAAATTATTGATCTGGAATTAAAAATTGATGAGATTGAAAAAATAATGTCTTGATTATTCTTTGCACATACATTTCAATTGGAACACCAAAGTCTTAATAATCTGATGAGCAATTTAGATCATGATTCATCAATGCTACTATTGTGAACAGATTTTTCATACCCAAGAAAAACTGTACCAGCATCTTGAAGAGCATGCAAAGACAAAGGATGAACAGGAAAATCAGAAAAAAAATCATCCTAGTAATGGTTGAAAAAATTGCAATCATGCTGAATAACTAAGATGACGTGTAAGGACTACTGGCAGAAGACATCATTGCATCATTACTAGAACAATATCAAATTAAAACAGATACAATATTCTATACGGATGAACCATAGTTCTAGGTTATCTTTGTAATATGATGATCTCTGTTTTTTATTCGATTTTCATTCATAAAGTTCAGAATGTACATAATCTTCCGATGTGGATGCAAGATTCAGGATCATAACGGAGTATTGGTAGAAGAATGCGACATTCACAGGGAAGGGAATTTTTTTAAAATAAACAGATAGTCGATACAAACATCAAACTGCGTAGAGATTGATGTCCTGACTCTTTTTTTCTTAACACTTTTGTTTTTATCTAAATTTTGTCTTAATTATACGGATGTACAACAAGGAATACAAGCAAAAAGTAGACCCTGATTCTTTTGACAGAGAAACAATTCTGTTGGGTGTTACAGCAACTCAGCAGAACTAGATTTTTTCATTCTAAATTCTGATTCATATTAAAACTCATTAAATGATCATAAATCTCAAATCCCCTTACTGTGCAACATTTTTTCATGATGATGAATTATATTTTTTTCTAGATAAAGGATACTGATAATTTGTTTTTGCTTTGTGTAAATAACTGTTCCGCAATTTTTTTCATAATAACCCCTTCCTCTTAAGATAAAGCACCAAACAAACATCACAAGTCATTATGATCATTGTTTGCACTTTATGCAAAAAGCAACTTTACTTGGATGAATGCAGGGTAGGTACGATCATTGGTATCCTAGAAGTATGTCTGGCATGTAACGCACTTGGTTAGGTTGGATGCTTTCTTTTGGTTTGCCATGAGTTCGTAATCCTAGACATAGAATGATGGCGTGTAAGGGAATATGTGAGCAGCACGTGCCGTAGAAACAAAAATATCTCCTACTATGAGTTTGGTGCAAAGTACTGCAACACCAGCAGCATATTCATAATGTGGGACGGGATTTGGTGTCAGTGCTGCAAGGCCAAACTGCGACTAAAGCCTGTTACAAGAAAATCAAAGATGCGTATTGCAATCCCCCGATACTAACAATGAAAAATATTTTACCCTATCATTGTGCACTGAAGTTAGATTTCTGTAAAAATTGGGACAATTACATTACTGGATATTGCACAAAACGGGTCGTAACTATCCAAGTTATTTATATGACAAAATTATATTATATAATCACATGAATGATTGGCTTGACACACTATTTGATTACTTTTATGACATGATGCATGAATTTTATCGTAACTTTTGGAAGTCATGGTTTAGATCATTGTGGAATATTCAATGACAAAAGAGAGCACCAATTACACAAAATCCATTATCGGATAAAGCACAAAGACGATCATGAGTGATGATATTATTTATAGAAATAGAATCTATGAATGCCTTGGGTGTGGCTTTGTAGGTAGAGAGCAAGAAGCTGAAGAACATCAAATAGAATGTGACAATCCTATGAGACAGATTACAAATGCCGGAGGTAGTAAACCATGAAAACACTTATCATCCCAGACATCCATACAAAATTTGGAATAGCTGAAACTATCATAGTGAAAGAATCTCCTGACAATGTGGTATTCTTGGGAGATTACTTTGATTCTCTTGATGACTCTAGAAATTGCACATCAAACAGCAGAGTGGCTCAAAGAATCCCTAGAGAAACCAAATAGAATTCATCTTATGGGAAATCATGATCTTAGTTATAAGGATACAAGATTTGCTTGTTCCGGATTTTCAGAATCAAAACTTATGGCACTTAAACAGGCAAAAGTGGATCTTTCAAAACTCCAACATTATTGTTGGGTAGAAGATTGGCTTTGTACTCATGCAGGTCTATCAAATGATTTCTATGAAGAATATGCAATGGATTATTCAGTAAATGAGTTCCTGCAAATCTTTTCACAAGATGAAAAACTAAAGGAAAGATTGTATGACTGTAGCCCATTTAGAGGAGGTCTTGATAGGTTCAGCGGGATAGTATGGTGTGATTATTATGAGTTTAAGGATATTCCAAACATAAAACAGATCTTCGGCCATACTAGAGGCCCATTAAGACAAACTGACTATCATATTTGTCTGGATACGGCACCACAACTATGCAATTTATGAACAAGATAATCTTACAATGCATGAGATGAAAACATGTTCAAAAAAGAAAATTACATTGTCGAACAATGTCCAGGCAATTCCAAGAAACAAGACATCTACATTACTGACGAAGAAGGAATCGATAGACTGGTGTACTGTGGGAATCGAGGATCTTAGATGACAAAAAATAAAGAAAGTGAAACCTATGAAAAAGGATTCATGTTGATTCCAGAAGAGTCTTTGGGACCATGTGAAAATTGTGGAAATGGTATCATCATAAAATTCTGTAGAATGTATAATGGATACATTGGCAAATGCACAACATGTGATGTTAATTGGAGAGAATCATGACAAGTGAATTATCAAGTCAACTAACAATTAATTTCATCAAGTTAAGGATTGGAAATATTATCCAATTTGGTAACCCTGCAAACATCTATGATAATTTAAGAAAACTCTTGAGGGATATTGAACGACAATGAGCAACACATGTTATGTTGTAGTTAATGGGTATCATGGAGATGACGGCTATATTGATGGAACAATCAGAATATTCTCAACCAGACAAAAGGCTGAAGAATTTATTAAAAAACTCAAAGAGGAAATGAAAAAGGGTAAGAGACCTGGTGAACACTTCTCTGATTATTATAATCAAACTATTATGGAGATTGAAATAGAATGACAAAACAATCATGTAGTTAATTACCTGATGGGAAGGAATAACGACATGGGAATAGCACGGGAGCTGTCAATTCACGGATGCGTACAGATGGGATAAAAAGTGGACATGCCAGGGAACCATGTCGGTACACAAGTGTTGGAAGAACATGAAATCAATTATGGGATAGGAACTTTCTAAATGATAAAATATTAATTTATTTTCTCTGATCCCACGGTTCTGGATAAAATGAAATTAAATGATTGTATATCTCAAATCCTCTTTGAGTGCAATCATTAGTCATGCCTAATTTATGCAATCTGCGCATATAAGGAGACTGATTACATTGTTAACAAATGTTAACACCTACGATGATTTCAGCAAAACTTGATGAAATTTCTAAACTGTCTAGCATTTAACACTTAGACTATGCCATTAGACTAACATTAAATTTCTAGACCCTTCTAATTAGAAATTAATTAAAATCTCAATTATCACAAAGGGAGCGGTAAACCACCATTTATCGTGATTTCGGTCAGGAGTAGGCCGGTACTCGCTCCATCTAAACACTTCTCATAATCTAAAAAACAATCCAAATCTTATTTGACAGCAAAAAAGAAAGGTTCCAGCTATGCAGTACCAGCTGCACAAAAACCAAAAGGAATCTCAGAGCTTGAGACAAGAAACAAGCTGGTCCAAGCTATATGGAAAAAGATTCTAGTCTCCCTTGGCGTTGCATCTACAATAATTTCAATACTTGTTGTAATCACATAGTTTTTCTTTTTTCTAAAAGGGGATCGGATGGCATGCTAGTCCATAGTTCAATCTTTTATCTGCTGTTATACCATGGTTCCATAGTCACATTAAAGAGATGGCTGGTGATTATTTCGCCTCGTTTTGTGTTTGTTACAAATGGTTTCATGTAATTCTATGAATATGGAAGGAGAGTAATAAAGGGTATGAATGCAGTGCAATCACTTTTCCTTTTTTCTAAACACTTCTCTTTATCTTCCGATTTCGTTTATGAATCCCTGAAATAGACAAGGTCAAATCTCCGTGGGCCCATATGAACTTCTTATGTTATTACTTTTGTAGTGAATTCGTAGATATTAATCCCGAAAATGATGGTAATGGTTTAAATTTTAATTATTGATTTTGACTACATGCACAGTTTCTTGATTTTCGCATTAATTCCTCTAATTATTTCAATGGGAATAATTTCTGTATTACAAGTTGAATTAATTCCAGAAGCTGATGCAATAAAATCAAAAGGAAATTCCCTAACTGAGATTGGCTCTAACAAAGTTTGCGGAAATAGACTTTGTTCTGAAGTTGATTCACAAGATCAGATGAAACACCATGATTCTATGAAATATGCTGGTTCAATGGACATACACGCAATGATGAAAAGAATGGACAAGGTTCATGAAAACCATCAACAACACATGATGCAGTCTTGGAATTCTGTGACAGCAGACGAACAATCACAGATGTATCACAAAATGCAAAAAATGATTGAAAAGATGGAATCAATGGACATGCAGGAACACATGAAAATGATGTCAAGTATGGGTGAAAAACATGGAGAAAAAAAATCACATGGAAACTCTATGTCACCAGTTCATCCTGAAAAGATGAGAACTGCAGCACCACTTCCAGATACAGTAATAGGACCTCAAATTGACTATTTAAAAGGATATTTACTTGAAGAAATCAAAGATGGACTTTACTGGGTTACTGATGGTGCATATCAAGCAATGTTTCTCACAACAGGCGAAGGTGTAATTGCAGTTGATGCACCACCATCAATTGGAGAAAACTATCTCAAAGCAATTGCAGAAGTAACTGATGAATCAATTACTCATGTAATTTACAGTCATACTCACAATGATCATGTTGGAGCTATGAGCATGTTCCCTGATGACGCAGTATACGTAGCACATCAAGAGGTAGCTGACACGCTTGCAAAAAGAAATGATCCAAACCGACCTGTACCAATTATAACATTTGAAGATAAATACACACTTGAAGTTGGAAGTCAAAAATTAGAATTAACATATTATGGCCCAATGCATGAACCAGGAAACATCTTCATCTATGCACCAAACCAGAAAGTTCTGATGTTAGTTGATGTAATATTTCCTGGATGGACTCCATTCAAAGATTTGGCAATGGCACAAGATGTTCCAGAATTTCTTGCAGCACATGACAAAGTTCTAGAATATGACTTTGACACATACATTGGAGGACATCTTACACGTCTAGGAACTCCAGACGATGTTCAAATCCAAAAAGAATACTTTCAAGATATTCAAGCTAGTGCAGGTAAAGCTAACCAGGAAGTCTCCTTTATGGCAATAGGACAAGAAGTTGGTTTCTCAAATCCTTGGCTAGTCTTCCAAATCTATGCTGATGCTATCACGCAACAATGTGCTGATGAGGTCGTTCCAAAATGGATTGACAGACTTGGTGGTGTTGATTTGTTCACTTATGATCACTGTTGGAAGATTTCAGAATCTCAAAGAATAGACTAGATTTTCAAGTTTACCTGCATCTACTTTTATTCCCAAAATGGTGGGTGAGTTCCTGTGATGTATGTTAGCAAAATGGTTCAAGCCTTTACGGATTCACCAAGAGTCTTGGATGAATTTGAAGAGTAAACCTTAATGCGTATTTTAACAAATTAGAATAGATTGGTTTGTTTCAGATGTGATGGAAAAGGTCAGTACAAAAATGAATTTGGTATAATGGAAAAATGTGAATCCTGTCAAAGAAAGGATATGACTTTTGAAAAGGCAGATGCTGAACCAGATATTAATGAAGGATACTGATTAGAAAATAAAATAAATATCTGTAAAAAGATTACCTAGTCATGGGAAAAACAATCAGTTGTTCAGATGCAGGAAAAGATTGTGATTGGTCAGCATCAGCAGCTTCTGAAGAAGAATTGATGTCTTTAGTCACTGAACATGTTTTATCAGAACACAAAGAAATCGAACTAAATTCTGAAAGCATTTCACACATAAAATCACTTATCAAAGAAAAATGATTCTAAAAAAATCATGATTAACATATTCTCCCTCTATTTTACACAAGAATCACTAAATTCCTATGAACCAATCCATCTGTTACTTGGAGCTAGTATTGGGATTGTTGCAGTTGTGATTTTGATTAAAAAAATAATTAACAAGAGAAAATGAAAACTAAATTTTTAAAATTAATTCCAGTTTCAATAGGTGTAATACTTGTCATTTTACTATTGACTGTTTTTTCATCTAATGCCTAACTGTGTCTCATTTTATTCCCAAATTAGTGTCTGGCCTCTATGGATTCAAATCTAGAATAACTCTTTTGTAATTTGAGTGAGAAAAGAAAGATATTGGAAGATTCATCAGAAAAGACACAATTCTGTGGTTATTGCACAGAAGACAAATGTCTGCTTGATTGCAAAATATGCAATCCTAGAAGAGGTAACAGCAGCAATTGCAACTGTTCGATTTAAAAAAATCCATTTAAAATAAACTGAAATTACATTCTTCTGTTTTATATCACATTCGATAATCACATAATAACCACACTTTCTTATTTTCATTTTCTCAATCATTGTTCTTGATCTGCAACATAATCGGATGCAACGCCGAAGGCTATGTGAAACTGATGTTTTATTATTTCAAGGGAAAATCAAGGCAGCCAATGTGCAAGGAGATAATGCGAGTCTGCGAGATTCATGCAAAAAAATAGTTGCCGAGGATACCAACATCAAGGTTCAGGCTTTGTCTTGAAATAGTTTTAACTGGGAAAATCTTTTCCTGTTTCTTTCTATAATGATGTAATGCTGTACAATCTCTGAAAGTTTCTCATCTACTCGCAATCCTGAATGGTTTGCAGCTTCCTGAAAGTCCAGGTAATCCTGATCCTTGATTTTGATCTCTCTCATGAAGATAATCATAGAACCGATGAAAATTTAGCATGTTCTGTGAGGTGGTTGTTCATCTGAAGTTCATTCCGTTTCAAGAATCACCACATTTTGACACTGATCGAGATCAAATCTTACAATAATGGTTCAAATCATGAAACTATCTAATGTCAACCTCATGCCTTGTCAAAACCAATGCATCCAGCATAAAGCGTCAAAGCCAGGTCAAGGATCACGATATGCAGCAGGTCAGAAGTACTGTTCTTACTGTTGTCTATTTCTGAATTGGGATGGCAGTCATTGTCCGTGTTGTCACTATCAACTCAAGACCAAGAGCCGAAACTCAAGGTACAAGATTGAAGTAAAAAGGATTTAGATAATAATGAAATAATTTGAAATTAAATCTAAACTACATTTCTCTTAGAATACATCAAGAACTTTGAAATTCAGAATACTTTTCTACACGTTTGCCACGCGTAGAAGTTAAATATTCGACCAAAAACTGTTTTTCATGAGTAAACCATCAGATCTTGGTTCTTTGAAAATAGGTTCTTACATTCTATTACCACACACTGATCAACCAAGTGGCGAGCCATGTAGAATTGTTGAATATGATACATCAAAGCCTGGAAAACATGGTGCTGCAAAAGCCCGGATTGTAGGTGAAGGAATTTTTGATGGCCAAAAAAGACCACTTGTAGGCCCAGTCAGTATGCAAATTCATGTTCCAATGATTAACAAAAAAGTAGGACAAATTATCTCAATTAATGGTGATACAATTCAAGTAATGGATTCAGAAACATTTGAGACCATTGATATTGCATTAATTGATGATGAAGTCAAAGGCAAATTGGAAAATGGACAAAATGTGGAATACTGGGTCGTTATGGATAAAACTAAAATCATGCGCATCAAATCCTAATTTGGATGCTGATGATGAGCGGAAAAGCCGTCTGAATGTTGATGAGGATTATGAGTAATGAAGCGTCCTTTTTCAATAAATTTCGAAAGTTTGTTGAATGAAATCTTTTTTAGATTATGAAATTAGCTTCTCTTTTTTCAGGTGGTAAGGATAGTACATATGCTATTTACCTTGCTCAAAAGCAGGGACACAAAGTAACATGTCTTTTGAGTGTTTTTACAAAATCTGATGAAAGTCATTTACTGCATCATCCTAATCTTCAATGGACAAAATTACAATCCGAATCTATGAAAATTCCTCAATTGACGATAAATTCTAATTCTGATGATACTGGTGATGAATTAATTTTATTGGAACAATTACTGCAAAAAGCAATAAACCAATACCAAATTCAAGGTTTAGTTCATGGTGGAATAAAAAGTAATTTCCAAAAAGAAAAATTTGAAACACTTTGCTCTAAATTAAATCTAATTTCCATATCTCCTTTATGGGATTTAGAACCAGAAAAATACATGAATGATTTGGTTGATTCAAATTTTAATTTCATTATCACTTCTGTTTCCTCTGATGGTTTAAATGATACTTGGCTTGGGAAATCTATTTCAAAGTTTGATGTTAATACTTTGAAATATCTATCTAAAAAATTTGGATTCAATTTAAATTTTGAAGGAGGTGAAGCAGAAACATTTGTAATTAACTGTCCTCTGTTTTCAAATCCGATCATTATTAAAGAATCAAGAAAAGAATGGGATGGTTATAGAGGAAGGTTTGAAATAGTGGATGCGGGGTTGAATTACAATGCTTGACGGACTAAAGAATAGTTTAGGCGATGCAATCAAAAAAATTGTAAAATCTTCAGGGATTGATGAGGAACTAATCAAAGAACTCTCTAAAGATGTTCAAAGAGCATTATTGCAGTCTGATGTCAATGTGCGACTAGTTTTAGAAATCACAAAACACCTAGAAGAAAGGGCACTAAATGAGATTCCTCCTCCAGGTCTTTCACGAAAGGATCACATAGTAAAGATCCTCTATGATGAGCTATCAAAATTACTTGGCAATGAATCAGATTTTGACTTTAAACCTGGTAAACAAAATAAGATAATTTTACTTGGAATCCAAGGTAGTGGCAAAACTACTGTTGCAGCAAAACTTGCCAAGTTTTTGACAAGGCAGGGATACAAAGTTGGAGTAGTTGGAGCTGATACCTACAGACCTGGTGCCTTAGTACAACTCAGAACAATGTGTGAAAAATCTAATGTTGAAGTTTATGGGGAAGAAAATAACAAAGATTCTCCTAGTATTGTAAAAAATGGATTGAAGCATTATGAGGGACAACCCATAGATGTTATTCTAATTGATACTGCAGGTCGTCACAAAGAAGAACAAGATTTACTAGATGAAATGGATAGAATTAACAAAGTTACAGACCCTGATTTGGCATTACTTGTAATTGATGGAACAATAGGACAGCAATGCTTTAGCCAGGCAGAAGCATTTCACAAAACTATTCCTGTAGGGGGTGTAATTATTACAAAATTAGATAGCTCAGCTAAAGGAGGGGGAGCACTTGCAGCATCAGCTGCTACTGGTGCACAAATAATGTACATTGGTACTGGTGAGAGAATTGACGATTTAGAAAAATTCTCACCGACCAGATTTGTTGGAAGATTACTTGGGATGGGTGATATTCAAGCTGTTTTGGATTTGGCAAAACGATTAGAAAATGAAGGGGATGATGTTAGAATGAAAAGAATCTCCAGTGGAAAAATGAATATGGAAGATTTCTTTTACCAATTAGAAGAGGTCACCAAAGTTGGTTCTATCAAAGGTTTGCTTGATAGTATGCCCGGTTTCTCTGGAATGGTAAAAAATGATCAACTAGATCAAATGGAAGACAGAGTATCAAAATGGAGATACATTATTCAAAGTATGACTAAAGACGAAAAAGCAGATCCTGATTTAATTAATTCATCACGAATCAAAAGAATTGCTCGTGGGTCTGGATGGCCAGAAGGTGAAGTTAAAGAACTATTAAAAAATTATAAAAATTCTAAAAGTATGATGAAGGCATCCAAAGGACGCCAAATGCAGGGCACTCTTAGAAAAATGGGATTAGGATAATACTCAAACAAATTTTCTAGTATGTCTAACTATCAAAAAATTATCCCTATTGTAAATCAAATCTTAAAAAAAAATTCTTTATGCGATTATTGTTTAGGAAGACTATTCTCAAAAAAATTACGTCGGTCATCAAACAAACTTTTAGGGAAAAAACTAAAGAAAAACCAAAACTCTACAAAAAAATGTCATATCTGTAAAAATCTATTTGAAAATTTAAATTATTTTTTAAAATTAATGCTTGATTCTTCATCAAATTATTCCTATGACACATTCAGTGTTGGAACAAAGATAAAACCATCTATTGTAGATAGGGATGATTTTATTCGCTCACAATACAAACTCAAAGGAATTGATAGCATTAAGACTGACATTACAAGGGAGATAGCAAAATCATTTTCTAAAAAAACAAAAAAAATCCTTGATACTCAAAATCCTGATGTCGCTTTCACTGTAAATTTAAAAGATGACTCAATCCAATTACGTTCAAAATCCATTACTTTTTCTGGAAGATATGTTAAAACTATCCGTGGTATTCCTCAAAAACAAAAACCATGTGTGAATTGTTCTGGAAAAGGATGTAGAATGTGTGATTTTCATGGCATTTATGAATTTGAAAGCATTGAGGGTCAGATCTCAAAATTTCTTTTTGAAAAAATTGGGGGAACTACTGCTAAATTCACTTGGATTGGTGGAGAGGACAAATCTAGTTTAGTTTTAGGTACTGGAAGGCCATTTTTTGTTAAACTTCAAAATCCTTTAAAACGAAATCTGAAATTAACTTCTTTTAAGAGTGATTCTCTGAAAATTTTGAATCTTAAATTAGTTCATGAATCGCCCAAAAACCCTCTAAAATTCCATTCTTCAATTCAGCTAAAAATTTCTACATCCTCTGATATTGATTCAAAAAATCTAAAAAAATTAAAAATTCTTGAAAAGAATCCTGTGGTGATTCATGATAAATCCGGAAAACGATTAGAGAAAAAAATATCCTTTGTAAAATATAAAAAAAATTCTAAAAATATTTTTACCTTATCTTTGAAAACTGAGGGAGGCCTCCCAGTTATGAGATTTATTGAAGGCGATGATGTAACTCCTGGAATTTCTCAGATTCTTGATACTCAATGCAAGTGCCATGAATTTGATTTTAAAGATGTTGAAGTGCAATGATTGTTATCATAAGTATATAAAACGACACAGAAGTCCAGGACTCTGTGGTATCTACTGATCAAGTATTGATTTGTGTAATGAATTGTGGATAAATAAGAAAAAAAATCAAGTAATTAGATTCTAAATTCTTTGTATTATAATAGATTAGTTCTCTTTTCTCTTCAAACTTTCATACTATCATTGCACAGATACATTTACGGAGAAGATCCAGGCTTCTCAAAACAACTATCACGGAATTACAATCCATGAACTCCCATAGATTACCATGGATGACCAAACCCCTATACCATTACTACGAGACATTTACGCAATCAGAAACACTTCATTTGATAAAATATTACAATTTCATACTGATGTACTATTCAAGAAATGGCCACCATTTTACATGGTCTTTGATTACACAAACGAGCGAACTTTCACAGATATGATGATTAGAGACTTTGGAGAGGATAGAGTAAAAAAATAAAACCTAAGATTTTCTTTTTCTTTGTTTTTCTAGGGTTACCACACATGTACCAGTTGCTTTTGCAACAAGAATTGGTAAATCCAGTACATCACAAGCACTTTCATTTGTATTGTCTTTGTTTGGCGCAATCACCTTGTATGCTTCAAAGCTTATTTTCCTACTAGTTTTTCCTACCTCAATAATTTTTCCTGTGACTTCAATGAAATCTCCGCTATATACTGGATCTAAAAACTCGACTTTATCATAAGCTCGAAGAAGACCCTCATCTCCATCATATTGAATTGTTAATTCAGTAGCTAAATCTCCAAACAGATTAAGAATTCGTGCACCATCAACAAGATTCCCAGCATAATGTGCATCATGAGAACTCATCCGTATCCGTAATTTAGTTTCTGGAAAAAAATTGCTCATGATAATACTCTAAAAAAAAGTCTAATGAAAGTTTTTTGATGGTATCACCTATGAACTTAAAAAACACAATACGAGTTTTAAAGAAAAAAGAATTATTCTTCATAAAACATCCAGGATAATCCTTGAATGTCTTCCCATGTTGGTTTTGCTTGGTTATCGTTATTTGTCATGACTTGGATATGTAAAATTCATTTAAAACCATCACGAATAATTTGTTCAGATCAATGATTCGTGAAATTTCTGAGTTAGAAGTTAAAATCCAAGAGTGGGGGAACGATTTAGAAATCACACAAATACTAAAGGTAGTAATGGATGGCAAAGTTCAGGAATAGCTAGATTGAGGGCCTTGAACTAAAACACTAAGACCCTTTGACGGACTATTATCCCCAAAATGGTGTAACTGTTTTCGTTTTATTAACAAGTAATAATGATGCTAAATATTTCGTCAGTTATTGCAGCAGTCATGAGAAACGTTATCAAAGTTTTAATCAACACTGTAACCCTATTTTGATATGGTTGATCTTACTACATATGAAAAAATAAATGAAGATATTAAATTCACAGAACAAGAAACAGTAGAACTTTTGAAGTTAAGTGAAAAGGAAATACTGGTTCTGATTCTTTCTGAATTGAAAAAGATAACAGAGAATACTGATAAAAAATAACATCCAGATTCTTTGACGGCTCAGAACTATCACTAAATTCGTTCTAGTCTTATGGGAATTGAATCTAAATTTAACAGTAAAATGCTTTGAACCTTAACAGACTTGTTCCCTAATTTTCCATTCTTTCTGAAAAATGGGACAAATTTTATACGGATACATCATTTTCATGATGCGATGCCTGTTCTAAATTGGGTTGGAAAAGAATTTATCATTAATCACGATAAAGAAATTCCTTTCAGATTATTAAAAACTAATAAATCAAAATCTGTAGGAACATCAAATAATTTGATTATTGAAGTAAATCCTGAATTATGAAATCCAAACAAAAATGACATTATTCCTTCCCAAAAAATTCTGTATGTTTTTTTATTTTCTGCAAAAAAACCATATGGAGGTCTAATGTTTAGCGATTTTAATAATATGTAATTTGATTTGAATTTTGCTTGAAATGGCTCAAAAAATTTATTTTCATTCTTTCCTAATTAATATCCTAATAATCCTCCCAAAAAACCTAAGATAACTTTTTCATCATCCTCCATGGTGGTTCTCAATTGGACTTTCATTAAAAAATTTACATATTTTACTTTTTAATGCCTTAATCATGCATAATTTTCTCACTAATTCTGACTTTCTAAGTAGCAATTTGTAGGCCTAGTTCGGTTGATGTGAATTTCTGATTTCTAAACTAGCAATCTCCAAAATAGTAATATCATAATTTCCTCATACTAACATGTGGCTATAATTTATGGAATTTCAGAAGCAACAAAAGAATTTCTAAAGAAAATTCCAAAAGATGTCAAATCCCTCGATGACATTGAAAAAATTCATCAAAAATTAACTCAAGAATATGATGATCTAGAAAACAAAGGATTGATTGCAAAATTCAGTCATTGGAACAAGAAACGTCAAATAAAAAAAATTGAAGATAACCAAGACAGCAGAGCACAAAGGTGCTCGAGGCGAAGTTCAGGCATTAGAAAAATCATCTGAGCTATCTGATGACTATCATATTTTTTGCGGAGTTAACAAAGAACTAAAAAAATATGTCACATACCGAAGAAAAAGGAATCTCAAATCTGCACAAATGGATTTTGTTGTAGTATCAAAAAGAGGTGTATCTGTAATTGAGGTAAAAAATTGGAGTTCACACTATTACAAGAATTACTATGGACTTCCTCTACATGAACAAGTTGACAGGGCAGATAGAGTTTTGTGGATATCACTCAAGTCTTTTTGGTTTAGCCCTAAAGATCCTCAAATCTCGAGTGTATTACTATCCATACAAGGAAATATCAATTATGATGATGATTACGGATATGTCAGTGTAAAAAATCTCAATAATATCAACTACTTGCAAAACCGAGAAGAGCAATTTTCAGACAAAGAAGTCAGTAGACTTATTGGAAGAATGAAAGGGGACATTACAAAATGAAATGGGACGTAGTTCTACCTAAAATTGAAATTCGTAATTATCCTCCAGTTATTGCTAGTAGTAAGAAAGTAGAACGAAAACAAGAACTTTTCAAGAAATTGAAAAAAGAAATTGGAAAGGATTTACCAAAAATCAAAAAATTATCCGTTGATAAACCGTTAACAATTGATGTCTGTTACTACATCTTAGCTTCTGATGAATCTGGAAAATCTAAAAAAGATCTTGATAATCTATTGAAAATTCTCTTTGATGTACTATCTGTAAATATGAGAAATGGTCATGAACCTCTCAAAGGTTTGGGTTTGATGAGAGACGATACTTACGTCTACAAAATAAAATGTGAGAAAAAGGAAAATTCTAAAAATCGAGAAGGATTCGATTTGAAAATTTTGAGAAGAATTTGATGTTATTCAGGCATAATCTGGGACTTTTTTAGACCCAACTTGCTCTACTGGTCCGGTCGGTGTAAAATTAATTTCCATCAAACTAACCAATTTCCCAAAAATCTAAAATCTAGTTTACTATTGGGTTAGTCATGAAGATAGGTATCTCTCTTTCAAATTACGGAGTACTGCCTTCTAGGTCTCTTTTAAAAGGTGCTGCCTTGGAGATTGAACGACTTGAGCTTGATTCCATATGGGTGTCTGATCATATCATCGTTCCAAAGAATGACACTCCTTGGAACAGAGTCTTTGAGAGTGTTACGACGCTGGGATTTTTAGCATCAATCACCGAATCTATTCGTCTGGGGTCTTCGATACTTTTAGTTCCCCTTAGGGAACCACTTCTCTTGGCAAAACAGATTGCAACTCTGGACTCGCTGTCAAACGGAAGAGTGATGATTGGAGTTGGAATTGGATGGAACAAAAAAGAGTTTGATTTACTTGGATATAATTTTAAAGATAGATCCAAGATTGTTGTAGAAAATATTGACATTATGAGAAAGATGTGGGCAGGCGAGTATTCAAAACAAGGCTATTCTTGTGAACCAATGCCAGTATCAAAAAACGGACCACCCATATTGATTGGAGGGCAATCTGCAGGGGCATTAAAGAGGGTTGCATCAATTGGTGATGGTTGGCATCCAGTTGGGATATCTGCACAGGAGTATGATTTGGGAATACAAAAGATAACACAAATGAAAAAAAGTAATTTTATCTGGTCTTTACGAATTAATTTTGCTGCCAATCAAAAAATTGAATCTCAATACACTGGGGCAGATGGTCATCCTAGACTGCGATTGACTGGTAATATTGATGAGATAATCTCACAAATACAAGAATATCAAAAAATCGGATTGTCTCATCTAGTATGTGATATTAAGGCCAATTCAAAAAAGGAATACTTTGAGCAATTAAAAACAGTAGGCGAAATCAAGAAATCATTCTAGATGGCGTAATTTCTGATAAAAATAGCGCATGATTATATTGTATTTACTGTTACTGCTAACACTTGACTGATTGGACAAAGGATGACACTGATGACGACAAATTTTGGAATTGGATGGAAAAAGACAAAGAAAATTACAATAAAGAACATCCAAGAAAACTCAAAAAACAAGGAAAGATAAATAAGAAAATTATTGTCTCAGGAATAATTGGTCTTGCATTAGCTGTCATGATTTTTGGGATATTGTCAAGTAACAATGAGTTTGGTTCTGAAAAATATTATTACATTCCATATTATAGACTGAATAAATCTCCTTTATTCTGTGCTCAAGAATTTTCAGATCCTGTTTTTTTAGATGCTAGTGATATCATGATAGAAAAGACTTCGGCAGCTATCAAGGGTTGGGAGATGAAAATAGAACAATATACAGAGACTGACGGAGTATGGAACTTTGAATACAAGGTAATCCTTCCTGATTCAAAATTTGCTGATTTTGGTTGTGATGCGACAATCGTGTTTGAAAGATTCACCCCTGAGGGACGAGAGATTGTAAGGGGAGAAACTGCACTGTCACGTTATGGATTTTCTGATGTTGTGATTTTCTATCTTGATCCTACCTCAAAAGATAAGATTGCTCCCAATGTTGACTTGGTAATAGCACATGAAATTGGACATGTTTTGGGACTAGGTCATCCGTTATTTGGAGGACAGAATGACGGACTACCATTTTATAGAGATAGCAACACCATGCTTTTCTCTCGTTCAATTATGGTGACTCCTGAAATATATCCGTCATTGCCATCTGGCATGATTTATTCTATAACTGATTATGATGTCAGGACAGTGGTTAATCTTTATGGTGGAGGTATAAGCAACACTCCTATATTTTTTGGATACCTAAACTATATTGTAATTGCAGTACTTTTTGGCATTGCTTTATTTGTCAACAAAAAGTTAAAGGAAGACTAGAAGATTCATGATAGAAAAAATTGGATTTAGTTACAAATAGTCATAAATTAATTAATTCTGGAACTTTTCTAGAGACAAGTTACTACCCTACTCCGATCGGGTCCGCCTACATTTTGTGTCGAACCCTGTCTTAGCACCACTTTGTCGTTTGGAAGGACTGCAACGAATTGCCATCCCTTGATGATCAGTTTTTCTCCCTCTTCAGGTTCTGTGACTATTTGCCTGTAGATGATTTGCAGTGTATCTTGCAGCGAATCAGCATATTTTATGGTATCAGGATGAATAGTGTCATCTGATCTTACCTCTAATGTTTTTGCATCAACATGAAATATAGTATATCTGACATCATTGCCGTCTCTATTTGGTGAATAATTGCTAATTACCGCTTGTACTACCCAAACATCACGGTTAATCTGGTTTTTATCAGAGTTTAGTAGATTTACAAAGTCCATCTTTATCACATAACAGACACTGGAGTTGTGATTCCTATTCCCTTGAGTAAAGTAATGATAGTTTGCAGCAGAAGTCTGTATTGCTCTAGGATCACAAATCTTGTATGTGTAGGAATTCCCAACTGAGAGATTCTTTCCTATTCCCACAAGTTACTTTTTTGATCTGAGATTTGTTGATTGTAATCTACTATCCCATATGAGTTGGATATCATGATATCATCGTATGTCAATCCGACCATAGCAGTAATAATTACAACAATTACAAACAGTTGCAGATAAATCTTGATCTTTTTCACAAAAGACTATCTGTGTTTGTTTAAAAGGAAAAAATATTGTTGGCGTTATTGATCAATAATTAGGCAGTCAATACTTTTGTTTGTCGTAGTGGATGCTTTGAGAGTCTGATGTGCAAGATAGCAGAAGTTTCGTGTTTGAAGGTCAAGTTACATCTGTAACACTTCCAAATTGTTATACTATTAGAAGACACTGACATATCAGATATCATATGAAATATAACAAAATAGTAGAATTGTGTAGAATGATCTAAATGCTATTGCTGCATTGTTGTGACAAGTACCATATTCCTTCTTAATGGAACTGTCATCAAAATACTAGCGCTGGTTTTTGGTCTTAAGTTCCAAAATTATTATTTTCTTTTTTGATTGATATTTAGAATTATTTGATTCTCTTGATTCCAACCTAATCTTTTGATAATGTCATCAGGTATGTTAATTCTGTGCTGAAGATATTTTGTTGTTCGGTCTGCTCCAAGATATATTCTATGTTGTAGTTTGATTGTTTTCACAGATACATTATAATGCTGATTATCTTAAAACGTAGAAACTATGGGGTGTTACAAATGAGAATGACAGTAATCAGGTTACCTTGTGAATATGGGGTCTGATTTTACTAACGATCTTTTGCAGTTTTAGTTCTATCTCATCAGAAGGCTTTTTGCCAATCTGTCCAATTACGCCTACAAAATCACTTATTATCTCGTCTTTGGGGTATATTTTCATTTAAATTACAATATGTGTTTCACGCCTAAAAGTATCACTATTGAAATATACTCACGCCTACAGTAAGTCACAAGTTCATAAATTCATTATATATGACAGATCAGTCATCTCTGCCAGCAGGATGTAACTTTCTTACATCTTTTATGATTTCGGCAAGTTTTTCATTTATCTTATTATGATCGTAGTTATCCATATCTAAGATAGATCTGAATTCCTGAATAATATGATGCCTGTGTCTGAAAAAAAATTGGTAGGAGTTTGAAAGTATTTCAATAGCTTTCTGCGTTATTTTTTAGGATTCGATAGTGATTAGTGTGTAACACAGTCGGGTCCGTTTGCCTGTAAATGGAAGAAATCTAAATACGATGTTTAGATTGTCATGTTTTAGAGTCTGTTAACATGTGGATAAATGGTGGCATGATGTTTCTAGATCATATTCTTTTTTTGTTCAAACAATCAGGTTAATGAAAAATTGACGTTTTATCTGTCTATGATAACAATTAACTACCTCTGAATATCGTAAAACATCATGCCAATGAGAAAAAAAGGTAAACATCAAAGACATGCTGATCAAAGGGCTGAAACTCGTAAAAAAAAGAAAGCAAAATCTGGAAAGCCAAGATCCTAAACAAATTAACCCTTTTACATTCAAACTTGCCAAGGAGTGATATTGGACCCGCTAATACGTTTCAAAGATGCACATTCTAAAGGAATGATTCCTGATGATGTCTATGATCTTGTAGTAGAACGTTTCCCAATTGTTGTTGCAGGAATAAATCGAATCGAAAAAGCATCTGGCATAAAATATCCAGTTGTATATGTGGAGCCTTCACTTGTATTGTCTTCTCCCAATCCTAATTCATATGAATTTGGAATACTATTTGCAAGAACAATTCCTGTAATGTTTGATGATAATTTTCAGGTTGTAATTCAGATTTCTGCACCACTAATTGCTCATGGGCTCAAAGGTACTATTCATGCAATTTTAGCACATGAGTTTTTACATTTTCTAGAATTGATGAGAAAAATTTCAAAGATGGAATTACTATCTGATGAAATCTCTGGAAATTTATTTGAAAATGTTTACACTGATGAAACGCGATTATTTGAACCCAGAGTTGTCTTCAAAGATCGTACTTTGTTAAATCACATTACAAAAAAATTTCCTTCTGGTTTCCGTGATTACAAACTTGAAGATAAGGTGATGAAATTTTGGGCTGACAAAAATCTACCCAAATCCAATATATCTCTGGATGCAAATAATGTGAAATTGTCTGCTGAATCACTTTCTAAAATTAAACTTGTACCCGAATTTGTTTCAAAAATTGAGCAATTAGAAGAAAAAAGCTCTAAAATTCGCCAAAAAAGATTGTACTAATTTTACAATGAACTTAAAATAATTTTTTTACTGATTGAATTCAGTTAGTCCACACTTTCCACAAGTATGTCTGTCTTTATGCTCTGACATAAACACCCCTTTTCCACATCTAGAGCAAATCTTTCTAATTCTTGTAACTTTATCTCCATCTACTTTGAAATATTTGTAAACATTTGGACTAGAACCTTTCTTTCCTTTTTGTTCTACAGGCATCATTCATCTTTCTCCTCTGGTTTTGTTTCTTCAGGTGCTGCATCATCTGCTTTTACTTCAGCTGATGTTTCTTCAGATGCCTCTTCTGCAGGAGTTTCTGCTGCTTGGGCCTCTGCCAATTTCGTTTTTATTTTTTCAATTCTTGAGAAAATTGTTGGATTCACATGTTTTTTTGCCAAACCTTCATCATCATAAACATAGAAAGTACCTGTGACATGTGATTTTCCTACATGAGTTCTAAGTCTCATTGGAATTACAACTTTGCCGTCTAGCTTGAATTCCTTTGTAATCATATCTACTGCCTCTAGACTTTTGAGCTTTCCGCCCAATCCTGCAAAATTACATGCAATCTCTCTTCTAGATAGGAAGGTGTTATCTACGTCTGTGATTGTCTCGATGATAGACATGTATCAAAAATCCTTTGGATATTTCATATAAACCTTGAACTAAGATCCTATCTGTGCCATATAAATAAATCAGGTACCATTATCTAATCATGCAAAGATCGCTCTTACTTTTTGAGAATTCTATTAAAATAAAGGCCACAAGAACCAGATATTTGTATCATCTTAACAAGTTTAGGAAATTTTACAAGATAAAGGACTATGACTCCTTGCTGATAATTGACATCAAGAAACTGCAAATCATGGTCGAGGATTATGTAATGATGCTAAAAAAGAAGGTCAGTCCAAATTCTATCAACTCATACATGGGCAGGAATTCAGGCTTTCTTTGAGACAAATGATGTGGAATTAAGGTGGAGAAAAATCAGGAGACTATTTCCTGCAAGGGTCAAAAAGAAAGGAATGAAAATCTGGACAACAGATGAGATTGATTTGATGTTGAAAAGTACAAGGGATTTCAGACAAAAAGCGCTGATTCATTTCATTGCCGCCTCAGGTGTAAGACGTGGGGCAATCCGTGACCTTAAGCTAAAGCATCTGAGTAGAATTGAGAACTGTTATTCTGTCCTGGTTTATGATGGAAGTCTTGAGGAATATACGACATCATTCATGGTTTAGTGTATAAAAGAATTGTATTGAGAACTAATTCATAATTCTATACAAGATTATGAAATTTCCTCATTGGATTCTTTTTTTGATTTCCTTTTGATATACCTATGATAAATGTAAAACCAAGGATCCATATTCAGAGTACTCAGATGTTTTTCAATCTCTTTTCCTTTTTTTGTTGGTTCTAATGTCATATTTTTCCTCATCCATTTGTGAATTAAATGAAAAATAAATCTATTCATAAAAAAATAGAATATTTGTCCAACAAAAAAAGAAAAAATGTACAAATTTTGAATCATCTGATTAAATGAAAATTCATAATGTCCATTAGGATTATGAAAAAACTGACTGCAAATCTCCCCATTGCAGCCAGACCATGGCAGATAACTGGTCTGTTAAACGGTACAAGAATCGCTTAACGACAGTAAAATGATGTAACCCATATTAAGAGAGAAGATGAGAAAAGTAGTAAGCCTTTTTTAGCCTGAATTTTCATTTTTTAGCACTTTGAAATCTTTTTGTATTAACTTTGCATTCAGTTGTTTTAGTCTCAGGAATGAGTTTAGTTTATGCTAACTCAGTTTAATTTCCAGTTATGAATCTCGTTATGACATTTTTTGCATAGAGCGATTCCGGTGTTGACATTCAGGGATACTGCAGAGTATTTTGATTGATGAAGTATGTGGTGTGAGATTTCAGCTTGTGAAGAATAGTTTTGGTATTGATTAGAGTCTCGTGTTTTGATTGTGGATGATTATTCATAAATGGATCATTGATATGACTAAGGATCCATTTTTAGAGAAAAACCGTTTATTTTTGGGGCATATTCTCCACCATAAAATCTTTTGAGGGTTGTTTTTCGTATATTCCACGTTTGCAATAATTCGTTTTTTACTATTACGCTTACGATTATTTTTCCCCATCTTAGAACTTTCTCAGGATTATTTTTCCTATCAGGTTCTAGAATATCTCGAATACCATCAGATCTAAATTCCACATAATTTTTTATTTCTGATTAGATTAAGGAAGTATTCTTTTGTTCTATCAAAGCCTAATGAAATTCAGATTTATGTGATTTCATTTTCAAAGATAGTTTTGCAATGGTAGCTGTCAATAATACGATCATTAATGCAACAATGACAGATAAAAATATTATAGTGTTATCTTCAATTTTCTGTCTTGATTCAGGCAAGTCTTCTTCTGTGATGATTTCTGCTGGTCCAGTAACTGTTTTCGCATAATAATATTTGTCATCAAAGCACTTTACCATTTCAATTTTTGATTTACCAAACACCTCTTTAGCTTTATCATAATCATCAAAAATAATCAATAGATTCTTTGCATCAGAAAGATGACCATTGACTTTTTTCATCTCCTCGTTATTCATATTACAATTTTTCAAGTTTTCCAAAGAATAATCAATTTGTTTTTCTAATTTATCAAATTTTGATGGATCAGTGATCAAATCATACAATTGAAATGATACTCCAGGAAGTGCTACTAGCAATCCTATTGCAACACCAATCAAAATTTTGTCACCGGTGGTTGTTTTAGGAAGGATACTCATGAGTTTTAAGGTTAAAATTGTTCATATTTGAAGTTAACAGTGATTTATGAAGTCATCAGGTTAGCGCCAGGTACAATGTTTGTGGAATCAAGTGAACGATTTATCGTTACACCAAAGATACTATCAAGACAAGAGTCAATCTCTTTTTCAAATCTATTCAGTCTCTCCAGTATCACATCTGTACATATCAATTACTCCGTCATCAACAATATCCCAAATTATAGGATACAAAAGCGCCTCTACTACCTCGGATCCCGGAGTTACTGTATTGATTTAATGTTTTAGTAAAGTAATGTCTAATTGGAGATTAATCTTATATTCATTAGTATCACAGAAACCAAGTTTTGCTCTTAGTTTCTTGTCAATGAAATCATCAATGTATTTCTGGTGGATATCGTAGATTGTGTCTTGTGTTGGGACATCAACTGTTTGTAAATTAAATATTCTTGGGATTATGTGATCTCTTCTTGTGTAGATTTCGGAATGTACAGCAGGGCCATTAATAATTAAAAATAAAAAAAGTAAGAGAAGTGTTTCTACAATATTTCTCCATACAAAAGGGAATGGTCTGAAATATTTGTGACAAATTCTTTTCTGGCATTGTTATCCAAGTCAACCCATCCATCCACAATTATTGGAAATGTTGTGTTTGAATCGCTTGGAAAATACCATTGCTGTATTTTCACATCATTACTGGTTATGACATGATCAAGGTCACCTCTGCCATTTCCAGAGGCACTCCATGTTTTCTCGTGGGACTTGTTTAGCAGTTTCATTTCATTATTTGCAGCATCATTAGTCAATTTGTTGATCTCTTGGGTTGCAGTTATGGTGCCACTCTTGCCCATCGTATTTAGATCTCCCGCAACAACTAGTCTTGCCTTTCCTTTCTGGATTGACAAGCTTTTCAGACCGTTATTTAGGCCCCAAATCTTTTTGAACATGGTTTGACGGTTTTGGTAGTCAGTGGTTCGTGTTCCACTATCGGTATGCAGGAACAAGAGATTGTCAAATGATGATTGTCCTTTCTGCCTTACGCTCAAAATTGCGCCAGGTCTGAGATGTATGGAGCCTGCATTAAATTCACGTCTCTGTGTGAATATGCTCTGGTCAAATTTTGAACGATTGTGTCCAACTAGAATCTCCATTACTCCTTTGCTCTCAGTTATACCAAAGTCATATTCTTTGAAATAGTCAAAAGCAAGCCTTCTTGCAACGTCCTTGTCAGAAAACTCAAGTATTCCAAAGACATCCGGATTGTACTTTTTGATAAGGTCTACTATTTTTTTGGTTCTTACAGGACTGGCCTTGAACTTTCTAATATTCCAGGATAAAAAAGAAAATCCCATTAAATCATAATCACAAAGAATTACTTAGCATTCACTGATAAATCGTCCATCGGTGTTTTAAACAAATTTTGAGATGCCTGTTCATGGAAGAATTCTGCTATGAGTTGACTCAGTTTGTAAAGTTGAATTGTGGTTGCCGAATACATGAAGATTCAGGTGAATTATATGAGGAATGTAGGCCTCATAGCCAGGCAAACTTTATGCGATACCCCTTTTCTTTTAACCTAAATTTTTTATTTTTTAAATTCTTAAGTACCAATCTCTAAGCAAAGTTACTTGATAGTTATTTTTATTCCAGTCAGACCTTCAAGACTAGATTCGGATGAAGATGAGTAAAAAAGTAAGAGAGTATCTCAGTCCACACTTGTGTTTGAGATTCTCATAGTATGCCCCTCGTTTTTGACAAAGCCTCTGAGAACTTGTGTGTTAGTTACATTAGTTACTTGTTACTTGTTCCATCTCTTAGCTTCTAGTGTAAAGTCTCTCTCTGAAACTAAACCAAACGCAGCAAATGGTTTGAACAACACAGAACGTTTACCAGCATTTACGCCAGTTCTGTTAGCTATTGCAGAACTCTTCACAATGTTGACACCTGCAATTTTGTGTGCAACATCTTGCATGCTAGTCTGTGCACTTGCAAATCCTATGTCACCTCCCTTGATTGCAGTATCAAGTGTGTATCCACCACCCATAGATATTTGATCTTGTATCTCATCCAAGTCTGGCAGGAACTTTGATTGTGATGCGTTTAGTTGAGCTCCTACAGATGTTACGGGTTTGTCAGTTACGTGAACCCACTTTGTGGCCTTATTTGAAATGTCATCCTCGATTTCCTTTTGTCTTTCCCTGTCGTTTTCTCCTTCAATTGATAAAACAAACTGTGGCAATATGGGTAATTCAATTATTTTGTCTAGTCAATAATAAGAGAAGTGTTAGAAAAAAGAAAAGAAGATGTTTAGACTCCATTGCCACCACAATCACAGGGACAGATTAGATTGTCTATTGCAACATAGATGATCTTTTTCTTTACATTCTCAGAGGGATCCTCAATTATTTTGAGCACATAGATGTTACCATCATTGTTTCGGTCTATTGTGTGATCAGATACTTTTGTTAGATCTCCTCTCTCACACCAGGGTCCAGCTTCGTAAGATGTCTGCATTGCAGATGGAATCATAATTCCTGCGAGAGCAAAAATGGACATTCCCATCAAAATGGTTTTTCATTGATGCATGAAGTGCTACCAAATACTTAAGATTGTAAGTACAATGGACTAAAAATTGCTAAGACAAGTGTTAGAATTGTTGCTAATCAAAGTCCCAGCCCATGTCTCTACGGTTTCTGAAATAGTCAATTATTCTCTGCGAGATGGTTCTTGCCCCATATCTTTCCTGTATTCTTGCAACGTCTCTTGGATGCAACGAGTTTTTCTTTTTTCCCAGATCAAATGAAGGATACATGATGCTGTCCATTGCGGTTGTGTCATGTCGCAATCCTAGTGAATGTCCAAACTCATGAATTAGCACTGGTACCAAGGGAGGAGTTGAAAGTTTCTGCAAGGCACTGTGTGTTGTCCAGTTCCACTCATCGTTGATGTGGCAATCACCGGAGATGTCTCCCTGTCCAGGAAAATATGCATGTGCCAGAACCCCCTTCATATTATCAAAGTGTGAAAGTGGTTCAAATGATACGTTAAAGTCAACTGAGGCACCAGGGGTTCTTTCTCGTCTGAACTTTAATTTCCTAATTCTTAGTTGCCAGGCTCTCAAAGATACTGTAACTGCTTTATGCTGCAGTCTTTCCTTTAAGACGTCTTTAGTCTTGTTGTTTAGCCTATATGATATCTCGCCTTCAGGCCATGAATGAGGCCACTCGTCAATCCCTTCAATGTTTTCGGTAAATTTCAAGGAGTTAGACTCACTAGAGTGTGATTCACAAAAGTGTTCCATGATAATAAAAAAATGAGAAAGAAGAAGTAAAGAAGTTTTACTATTCTCTATTTTTTTTGTTTGTTTGACAATGCGCTTGTAATTGCGCCACCTGTGTTTTTGACGAGCTGGTCAATACCTGCCATAGCTGCCACTACTCCTATCAAAATTAGGAATACTGTCATATCATCTGCCCCTTTTAGGATAGATTGAACTGCTGTTGCAACAACCGTAAATGATACTACTAATGCAATGATTGCCGATGTAAGCAATTGCTTGCCAACAAAAGGATTGTCTGATTTTAGGTATCCTAATCCGACTTGCAATCCCACACCAATATGGTAACGATTATTGTTGCTTGTATTGGCTCGAGTCCGAATACGTCCATGAATCATCGCAAGAATTATAGTTTAGAGGAAGTATCTCATTTCATAAAGTTGGCTTTGCTGTGGTATTCGCAATCTTTTCTTAATTCTCCAAACTTGTTCAATTCACAACCACAGCAAAGTGTGAAGTTTGTGTGCTTCAATTCCGAAAGTAGTTTTTAGATTATTCCATTAGAGAAGTGTTAGTTCTTTATGTAAAGAATTAATTTATTTTCATAATTCCAATTGAAATGCAATTGTCTTTCTTCAAAACCAATGGCCGCAAAAGCTAAACCAAAAACTGCAGCAAAGAAAACTACAAAGAAAACAGCAGCAAAGAAAAAGAAATAGTCAGTTAGACTATTTTATTTTTTATTAATCATCTATTTTATCAAACAAACGTAAAGTTAGTCTTTGTAATCCAAGAACTCATCACGCATTTTCGTGAGAAGTTCAATTTTTATTGATAACTCATACGTTTCTATTTCATTTTTTACATTTATTGAAAGAAATTTCACTAAAGACTTTTCATGAAATTAGTATATACTTAAATCAACAAAAAATTTATAGTGCTAACTAATTTACATAGTGAAAACAGAAATCTACGTAAGAACAACAAGTATTAAAATTATTGTAGATATCACATCCAGTGCAACTAGAATCTTTTTCCATATAGCTTGGACCAGCTTGTTTGTCTCCTCTATTCCTGAGATTCTCTTGATTGCTTGTGAAGAGTGTCATCTATGTTGTTGAGTTTTTCAAATATTCTTTTAATTATAACTTCTGGAATTTCGGTACACAATACCCCTGAATAATAGGTTAAAAGAAAGGTTACAGCTTGCCCTGTTCATCTTTTAGTATCCTATCAACGTCGTTTTCAAATGTAGAGACTTCTTTTGGATAATTGCGAATGCTCTGCTTGTCAATCTCTGATTCCTCTACAATTTGTTCAATTGCATAGTCGTACAAAATGAAATACTTAAACTGAATATGGTATTATCTCAGGTGAATTATAGATTACTCCCCTTTAATACATGGATAAAATCATTAAAGGTATGAAGTGTGGTTGTACAAAAAGAGGATATGATATTTACGATCACTTGATGTCTTTTAATATGGAATTTTGGGATCAAAGAAAATAAATCAATTTTTTTTAGAAAAAAATCCTAAATACAAAAACGACGTAATAGAATTGCCAGAGGAGTCTCATTTTCAGTATCATAGGTGAGCGTTTATCTCCATTCACTCCTTTGGCATTTAGAAACTTCCCATGAAATAATTAATCTCAGGTATTTCAGTTAATTGTGATCCTACATGATTCCCTGACATATCTATCTTCAAACCCAATTGAATACATCATGAATTGACAGTCCCATGCTATTCCAATGTCGTTGTTTCTACAAGTAGGATGATCAAATGATTCCTTACTTGATGGTGAGATCTTCATCTCAATAAAGATACCTAAACGGATAGTTCACAATATCATTATATTGATTTTTTTAGGATTCTGAAAGAATAATGTCCTCAATATACTCAATTGATTAAATTATTCCTATTTTCTATTGAATCTGAAACTTTTATTCTCAATATCATCAATGTATTATTTTCTACTAGTGACCAATATCTGGAATTTTTGGTCTATAGTATTTTTCTACTAGACTCTTGTTCTTCTGGTGTTAGATCCTGGTACACAGAAATCTCAGCAAAAGCAAATGGGTTAATCCCAATAATTGAAATTGCAGCTAATAGAATCAGTGCTTTCATTAATCATTCGAATGAATTATTCGAATAAGAGAAGTATATCAGATTATCAATTATGTTTCATGCACCATTTCCATATCATAATTAGGGTTCCAAAACTGTATTAAGATGGGCTGCGTTTACAATTAGACAAGCAGCAAATTCAATCAAAATTCAAGTTCCAACTGGGATTACAATTAATGCCGTAACTGCAGGTATGCCGGATTCACCGTTCCAATACCTGATGCTAGTAAGCCTTTAGATCCATATCATATTTCCATAACAAAAGAGGTTCCAGATGCACTAAAGGATGTAAGTGAGATGTTAAAGACTACAGCAGACGTATCAGAAACGCTTGAATCAGACACTGTTCATCTGATAAGACAAACTCAAAATCAAATGACTCAACTAGGAGAAACTTTTGGCACCGCAGGCGGTCTGCTTTATACAACTGGAAACTATGTTTATTGCGCAGGGAAAATATTTCGTTTAGAGCCTCCTTCGCCAAATGATGAAATGCAATATCCACCTCCAGGATTAAAAAATTATTTACAAAATAATTTTTCATAATCCTATACAAGATTATGAAAATTTAGTCACTAGAATTTTCTTCTTTTTTTGTTTGATCTAGTTTTTCTTTTGGTTCGTCTTTGATATAATTCTCATAAATGTAAAACCATGGATCCATATTGATACTATTCAAATGTTCTTCAATCTCATTTCCTTTTTTTGATGAATTAGTTATCATGTCATTGCATGTTACGTCATAATGATATTAAAATGATCAAAAATATGTGATATAATTCATCATGATATTTCATAATCATATACGAGATTATTCCCTAAACACTTCCTTTAGTGGTATAATCTCAAAAAATCTCATTGCCTGACCAGACTTTAAACCAATTCATAGAATTAAACAAGACTCAATACGGAATTCAAAAAGGAACCCCCGCATCAAATGAATACATTACTATTATCACACCTTATGTTAACCAAACCATATCTTTGCAGCAAGAAATCAAATCATTACAAGAAAAACTTCCAAAGAAAGAACGTGTCAAGATAGTAAAGAAAGGTAAGAAATGATTGAGTACGCTATCTTCCTGGTGGTTCAACAAAAATTTAAGCGGAATAATTACAATGTCTGACATTTCTCGCAGTAAAGGAGCACACAGGCAAGCTTAGAAGTAATGAGGGATTATCAAGTACCACAGAATACTTGGCAACACTGACTGTCGATACTGGCAAGGACATGTATCTTGCAAGGGTAAAGGTCATATTCCATACCAATACTATTACAAGAAATCTCTCCGCTGCTGATGAGGTTGTGCTAAAGGTAAATGACACCATAATTGAAACTGCAAAATATTCAGCTAATGTATCCAGTGGTTCGGATATGGGTGGGGATGGCAAGGGATACTGTTCCTTTGAAAATATTGGTCACAAGGTTGCACAGGTGAAATAATCAAGCTAGAGGTAATTACATTAACTTCTGTCATTGATGTTGAAGGGTTCATAGAGTGCTTTGAGGAATCTACAGGTGAATCGCCATATCAGGCATCTGAATTTACATAGAATCTAATTCTTGCACTTTTCACAAACAGCCTCAAAGTTCCCATCAAGAATAATTGAGATCCCTGATGAGAAGCATTTTGTACATAATCCTGTCATGTAATATTCGAAACTATTGTGGAAAATTTGAATCATAATATTGAATATAGTCTCGATCATAGTCAACTAAAAAAAACAAAACCATGATGCGTAATTGTTTTAAGTTGAGATCCTAAGATGGAGCATTATGCCTGAAAACCAGCATTGCATTGTATGTGGGAAGGAAGTCATATCAAAAGAGCATACGTCATATCTCTACTGCAAGCTGCATCAAAACCACAGTATCCCCATTGGTGCCTAGATTGGTGATTTTTAATATTATCCTCATAATAGATAATCTGTGACCTGTGCTGATTACGTGTTTATATGAAACAAACAGTATCGTAAACCTTGATTGAAATTCCAGAAGAAATTTAAGAAATCCCTTCAGAACTATATCGTGGAACGTTATCTGCTTCATTTCAAAAATGAGAAATACTTACCTCAGAATTGTAGAGATCTTGCTTACAAAGCAAGAGATCTTGCATCTGACATGAAAAATGTCTCAGTGAGACTAGCTAGAGTTGCCACTAAATTTATTGAATTTGATGTTGCTGCCGAAAAAGAAGATTTGGATGCACTGGTTGATAAATTATCTCCAATTGGGGATGTTGATAATGTAAGACATGTTTTTGAAGAGCACATTGAAAAAGAGAAGGGAATTGAGGATGGAATCTTTTTCTTTAATAATGAAAGATTTTGGGAATGTCATGAAGCATTTGAAGGAGTTTGGAATCAATGTTATGGACGAGAAAAGGAGCTAGTACAAGGAATTATTTTAGTTGCAGTGGCATTTGCTCATGAGCAAGAAAATGAAGAAAGTATTGGCATTGGCATGTTAAGTAGAGCATTAGAAAAATTAGGTTCTTCACCCTCTGTGTATCATTCCATTGATGTTGATAGAATTAGAAAGAAAGCAGTTGAAATGCAACAAGCAAAAAAATTAACTAGGTTTGAGATTTAATTAATTCTAGAGCTTTTGGAATTACTTCTGCACCTTGAAGCAAACCTATACTTCCTTTCTTTGCTTGCTCTTCAGTCATTCTAGTAGTTCCATCATTTTGAATAAAATCAGCTGAAATTAAAACTGGTACAGGATCATCACTGTGACCTTTGTTAATACATGGTGTAGAATGATCAGCAGATATGACAATTGCGACTTTGCTTGAATCAATATTTTCAACAAGTGTTTTAAAAAATCTCTGATCAATTTCTTCTATATTTTTCATCTTGCCAACTGCATCCCCATCATGACCAAATTCATCTGGTCCTTTGAGATGAACATAAATTGAATTTTGAGTCTCCATTGCTTTTGCTGCAACTCTGGCTTTTTCTTCATAATCTGTTAATCCTCCAGCTTCAAATGCTTTCATCTTTAAAACATCTGAGATTCCAAGCTCTACTGGCATATCTACAATACATGAAAATTGCATAGAATATTTTTCATTAATTGGAATTACATCTGGATATTTATTTCCTGCATCTCTGAGTAGAATACAACTAAGTTCCTTCTTTCCTTGTTCTTTTCTTTTTTTATTAATTTGACTCTCTTTCATAATTTTGATTGATTGTTCTGAAAATTCATTAACAATATTTGCAGTAAATTTTGAATCTTCATCATCTTCTAAGGGTAAACATTTTTCAATTTTTAGAAAATCGCCAACTGCTTTTGCTACACCCATACCTCCGATGTTACTGTAAGCTGGGTCTGTATTGGTAATTTTTGAAGAAAGTTTTCTAGAGTTTGTTCTAATTCTAACTGTGACCCTATGACCGATTGTAGGTGCCACCACAACAGATGTATTTGGACTTGACAACTTTATTTTTTGTTCAATCTCTTTTGCAACTCCATGTGCATCTTCTTTTTCAATATTTCTGCCTGCTCTTCTATCTATTATTACTCCATCATCATTTAGTGTTGAATAATTTCCTCTTAATGCTAAATCCCCATCTTTGAAGTCAATCCCAATTCCAATGGCTTCGATAACTCCTCTTCCTGCATATTCTGAATGATTGAATTTGTATCCCAACATATTGAAAACAGCAATGTCTGACTCTGGAGCAATTCCTTTTCCAACAGAAATTACTTCTCCTATACAGCCGTTACTTGCAATCTTGTCCAAAGTTGGTGTATTTGCAGCCTCCAATGGTGTTTTTCCTTCTAAATCTGGATGTGGAAGATCTCCAACTCCGTCTAGTAGAACGTAAATTATATGAATATCCGAATTATCCATAATACTCCCTGTTTATCCAACTTAGATGCCACCTTTAAAGCTTGCAACAAAATATGCGATCAAAAATTTAGAATCAACTTGATTTTTCTAATTTAATTTTTCAAATTATTAATATTTGATCAAAGTATGGTTTTTTAATTTTTATTGAAATTAATTGCAAAACATGTTTTGAATTTAGAAATATAATCTCTTAGCAAACGTTTTAACAGACATTTACTTTCAGTTACACTTATGGGGGATATGCGTAAAGATTATGTCTCCGAGCGTTTCATGATTGTATCAAAAAAAGAAGACAAAATTATTGATCCAAAAAAATCCCCATTTGCTCCTGGTAATGAGTCCATGACAAATCCTTCAGTATTATCGCTTGTTGAAAAAGATGGAATGCTACAACGTCTTCAAGATAATGAGGATGAATATGTCGAGGGTTGGGTTATTAGAGTATTTGAAAGTAAAAATCCTACTGTTTCAATTGATACAGAAAATTCTTACAGTGACAGGCCTTTCTATAGTGAACCTGCATACGGATATCATTACATTGTTGTTGCATCCCCAAAAGAAAAAGATACATTTGCAACAATTGATCCTGAACAATGGTCAAATGTTTTAGTTGTTGTTCAAGATAGATTGAGGTGGCTCTATACTCAAAAAGGTGTTACCTACGTTTCAATTTACGCTGATTATGGTGATTTGGCAGGAAGCACTAACTCTCATCCTCACCTTAATCTTCTTACATTTTCCACTATTCCTCCAGTAATTGAGAATGAAGCTGAGGCATCACACAAAATTCTAAATGAAAAAGGCGTATGTCCAATGTGCCAAACAGTAAATGAAGAAATTGGTGGTCCAAGACAGGTTCTTCAATCAGAAGGCTTTATCGCATTTTGTCCTTGGTCCCCTTCATATCCCTACGAATTTTGGATTTCTCCAAAAAAACATACTACTAGTTTTTCCAAAATCACTCAAAAAGAAATTAATGATTTGTCTTTAATTTTGAGGGCAACTTTGGGTGGATTGTCCAAAACTGTCAAAAATGTATCATATAATCTTGTTTTCCATCTTTCTCCTGAAAAGAAAAATAGTAGACAAATTCATTGGCACATTGAAGTTTATCCAATTACAAAATCATGGTCTGGATTAGAACGTGGTTATGGTATTTTCTTAAATGATATTTCTCCAGAGCAAGCTGCTGAAAAACTTGGAGCGTCTTGCAGAAAAGAATTAGCTAATCTCGTTGGCATTGTATGATTTTCTGAATGGTTTATTTATCAACTAGAATCTGTTTTAATTATGGCAATAGAGAAATGGCTTGCAATAACAAGTGTAGCTTTGTTTGCAATGTTTGTAGGTGAAATGATTTCAATTTACACTTATGCTATCACTCCTCCTGAAAATGCTGTAATTGATGATTCCTGGTTTGATTCTAAAATATTTCAGTTTATTTCGATCGGTGTTGCCCCAGCTGGAATTTTAGCTGCAGTTCCTTATTTTATGACAAAACAATATGGTTCAAAATCAATAGGTGGATTAATTGTTGTAGGCGGAGTAATTTTGTTAGTGGGAATGTTTGTTTGTTATACTATATTAGATCAAATCAATGATGTTTATCTTACCGATATTGTAACCTTTACTCCAGTTTTATTTATGGGTCTGTCCCCTATTGTAATTGCTGTTGGTGCCTATTTGACCAAACAAAAAAAGAAACGTCCAAAAAAAGAATTCTTCTAATCATTATCAAATCTTAATTCATTTGCAGTTTGCTTAAAGCCTAATTTTTCATAAAATGGTTTTACATCATCTGTGCAATCTAGAATTGTTTTATAGCAACCTCTACTCTTTGCAATTTCTAGAAGGTATTTCATAATTTTATCACCTATTTTTTGTCCTTGAAAATCCTTGTTTACTACCACATCTTCAATATGGCCTACCATTCCTCCATCATGAATGAATTTTTGCTCTATTAGTAGTGTAGTGGAACCCACAATTTTTCCATCTAATTCTGCAACTGCAATTATGTGATCTGGATTGGAATTTATTTTCTCAAAAATCTTAACTGCCTTCTCATTATCAATATCACTTGTCTTCCGCAATGAATCAAGCGTTGTTAAAAATCCATTTTGAATGTCTTCTTTTCTTAATTCTCTTATTGTTATATTGTTCATTTTTATTTTCAGTTCTTACCTAGATTTTAAAAATGTTCTTGTCCTGCTTTTTTATAGATTGCTTTATTTCCAATATCTGTAAATCTGTTATTTGTAAGAAAATTATTGACTGGTTTTTTCTACTCATGGCCTTCTTGATTTCATAATCCCTTCAAAAGGATTTGTTTTTTGGTATGAATTCCAAAATTTCCTGTTCCATGATATATGGCCCACTATTTACATTGGCTTTTATCTCTGGTTTTTCATTCCAACTTTACATCTTTCTATTCTTTGAAATCTCAATTGCTCCTATGCCAAATTAGTTTTGTGTTCATTAAGACTCATAGTAACGAATACTTTTTTCTTATTGTATTGTTTTATCATATTTCTAAGACTAAAATTAAAAATTTAATCACGTTATATACAAACAAAAATATCATCAATTAACTTTTCAGTAGTTTTTAGATGTTCTAGAGTAGTTAGCGGTTTAATTGACACTGCCTACTTAATATTCACTCAAAATCTTTTACCATTCTCAAAACAATCTTCAATTGTTTTTCTAAGATAACTATCACACAATCAAACTGATTTTACACTATTTTCTCTTGCCCAATCAATTAGGTGCTCCCATATTGATTATTATCTCAACAGTGACTTGGGCTTTGGAAAAAATGTGGTGTATGGCGTAACCTTGTACCTAAACCTGCAACAAAAATTACTGCTTTCACAAATTCCATTTGAAAATTGACTATTTATGTTCAAGAATGAATTTTGACCAGACTCAAATAATTTTTAAAATTTTTTTCAAAACGTTATCTGGAGTTTCCCCAAATACTATAATCATTGGTTCTTTTCCAAAATCCCCTTTATGGTAAATTGCATCTGGTATTTTTGTTGAATTCTTGACTACTTTTTTTATGCCCCATTCAATGGTTGAGCCCTTAACTTTCACATTTTTTGGCTCTTCATTTCTATCATAACTTGAAACTACTAATTTTGATTTTTTGATTTTTGAAATTGTATTATTTTGATATTTTAGATTTATTGCAGAGCAAATTTTTGGATATTTTTTATTCATTATTAGTAATGCTGTTGCAACATGTTTTGAACCACCATAAGTCAGCTGACCAGATACAACTGCATCTTTTCCTGATTTGACTATTCTTCCAGAAATTCCTAGAATATCTTTTATTGATTTTGGTTTTTGTTTGGAATAAACAAAATTTATTTGGCATTCAGGAATATTTTTGTAAATATTTTTAATTTGAATAAATTTGTCTATTGCTTCTGATAAATCTCGATTTACAGTATCTTGAATTTCTGTGATTGCTATTCCTTTTCCTATTTTCTTTGCATTTATAATTGAATTTTGAGTAAATTGTTGGGCAAATTTTAATGACTCCTTTATTGTCTTGTTTTTTGCTAGAGCAAAAATTATGGCTGCTGAATAATTACATCCACTACCATGATTGACTCTGTTAATTTTGTTTCCAAAAATAAAATATTCTGTATTTTTTTCCAAAATAAAATCTGATATTGTTTTATCTCCTGTCTTGGCTCCAGTAATTACAACATTCTTTGCGCCCATTTTTTGAATTTTTTTTGCAATACTATGTAGTGATTTTTTAGAACCTATCTTAGTATTTGATAGTATTTTGGCCTCAAATTTGTTTGGTGTAATTACTGTTGCAAGAGGAATGATGTACTTTTGAAAATCCGAGATGGCTGATTTTTCTATTAGTGCTCCCCCAGTCGTTGATTTGATTACAGGGTCTACTACAATTGGAATTTTTATCTTTCTTAATTTACTATTTAGAATTTTAATAATTTGAGAATTGTATACCATTCCAATTTTTATTCCATCAATTTTAAAATCTGACATTAACAATTCAAACTGATCTTTTAAAATTTTTTGTGAAACAGGTTCCGTAATACCAAAATTTGATGTGTTTTGGCTGGTGATAGCTGTGATAACTGTTAACCCATGAACATTAAATGATGAAAAAGTTTTGATATCACTTTGAATTCCAGCACCAGATGATGGATCCGAGCCTCCGATTGAAAGTAAATTCATAATTTTCTATTTTTCTTAGCACTAATTTGTTTTTACTTTACATTTTTTAAATATTTCACTTTGTAACATTGATTTTATACTTGAATGATTCTCTTAAAACTAATGACTAAAATTCTAATAGTAAATGATGCTCCTACTGAAGAATTGCGATGTATAACATGTTTACTTCCTATGCAATATCAAACAAAAAAAGATGGAAAATTCTTTTGGCAATGTTTCAAATGTGGTAAACAATACCTTGTATCTACAAACACTGAGCACATTGAAGAAAGTTGCAGTCCTCCAAGATGACCAACGTCTCTGAAATTGAATCTCTAAAATCTGAAAATCAAAAACTAAGAAAACATATTTCTCTAATTTCTGCCGAAACTGAATTAACTCAAAGAGTGGGGGAGATAAGGAAAAATTTTACAAATTCTGATGATTCTAAGTCCATTATCAAGCCTATTATGGAAGAATCCTTAGAATAAAATCTGAAAAACTAACTCTACAAAAGGAATTGGGACTAAATTAATTTTAAAATTATGATGATGATTGGGTCACACAATCAAAAGAACAAAAATCATCTTTTAAACTATAGAATTCCCTACCACAATGCCTACATTCTTTTATTGCCCTCACAATAACATATAATGGCATTCTAACATTTAAGATAATCTATTTTCTTAATATTGTGCCAAGGAATTATGGGGCGATCAACACTTTTTTCATTTTCCACGATTGTTTAAATCAGGCAAAAACATAGATTAAGTTATGGCTACACAAATGACTTCTGCCAGACGCGGTGTTGCGACTGATGAAATGAAACAAGTTGCAAAAGATGAAGATGTTTCCTTAGATTGGCTTATTCCAAAAATTGCTCGTGGCTCAATAATAATTCCAAGTAATAATGTACGACCACAAAAAATTCACAATGTTGGAATTGGTAGCGGTCTTAAAACTAAAGTAAATGTAAACATTGGAACTTCAACTCTAAATGTAAATCTGGATGAAGAAATTGAAAAAGCAAAAGTTGCAATAAAATATCATGCAGATACAATTATGGATCTTAGTGATGGCGGTGATGTTAAAATGATAAGACAAACTCTTATGGATTCTGCACCAATAACATTTGGAACGGTTCCAATTTATGAGGCTTATAATTATGGTGTTGAAATTCACAAAAATCCTCTGAATTTAACAGAAGATGATTATCTAAATGCATTTGAAAATAATGCAAAAGATGGAGTTGATTATACAACAATTCACTGTGGAATTACTAAAGATATTGCAAAAAGAATTCTAAAAGTTCAACGATATGGTGGAGTTGTAAGTAAAGGTGGAACAATTACTGCTGCATGGATGTTAAAACATGATAAGGAAAATCCATACTTCACTCACTATGACTATTTGATTGAAATTGCTAAAAAATATGATGTTACATTTAGCCTCGGAGATGCACTTAGACCAGGCTCAATCTTGGATTCTCATGATGAATTACAAGTTCAAGAGATGATCAATATTTCTCAATTAACGAAACGAGCGCATGAACAAGATATTCAAGTAATGGTTGAAGGCCCAGGACATGTTCCATTAAATGAAGTTGCAGCAAATGTAAGGTTGGCAAAATCTCTAATTGGTGATGTGCCATACTATGTTCTAGGTCCATTAGTTACTGATGTTGCATCAGGTCATGATCATATTGCAAGTGCAATAGGAGCTGCAGTTTCAGCCAGTGAAGGTGTAGATCTTTTATGTTATCTTACTCCTTCTGAACATTTGGCTTTACCAAATGCTGAAGAAGTAAAAGCTGGATTAATTGCATATAGAATTGCAGCTCATGCAGGTGATCTTGTTAAAATTCGTGATAAAGTTATCAAATGGGATATGGAAATGACAGAAGCTAGACGTACTTTAGATTGGGAAAAGCAACTTGCATTATCTATAGATCCTGAAGAAGCAGCTAAGATTCATAGTAGAACAGGACAGCATCCTGGAAATAATGTGCCATGTACAATGTGTGGTGGTGCATGTGTTTACATGATGTTACCACAACAAAAAAAATACGAAAAAGAAAGTAATAATTTACAACAAATTGAATAAGACTTTTTCAAGACTAGGAACTGTCTCATAATTTCCTAACTCTTCAACATCTATCCATTCAAATTGTGAATTTTCCCAGTTAAGCTCGATCGTTGGGTTCTCTGCTTCAAATAAAAATGGGTATATCTCCCATTCATGATTTTCATATTGTGGAGAATTCACTCGCATTCCTTCTGCAGATTTTACAAGTGTAATCTTGTCTTCTGTAATTCCAACTTCTTCAAAAATTTCAATCTTTGCTCTTTTCAATGGCTCTTCATCATTTTCAATGATTCCGCTAATTCCAGCCCAGAGCCCTTTCATTGATTTTACTCTGTCACTTCTTTTGAGAATCAATAATTTGTCATTATTTCTAATGAAGGATGTGACAATTTTTGTTGAACGCATACTTGCTATTTTTCAATGGATTTTGCCATTTTAGTTAGTTTTTTGTAAGATTCATTGGTATCTGTATGCTTTGCAAGTCTCTCTTGGCATTCTTTGATGTATGTAATTACCTCTTCAGTCTTTGATTCTTGAACAGCAGTAAGTAATCTGCCAATGTCTTTCCAAAGTTCTTCTGCAACTCTTCTAATTTCTGGATTAGCAATAATTGTTTCAATTAGTTCTGGGGATTCTGTCATGATGCTTTCTGCCAATGTCTTTTGAACTCTAAATGTTGTACCTGACATTTTTTCTGTAAGATTCATATTTTCATCTTTTGAAATAATGTTTGCAAAAACTAAATTTATCAAATGAGTTAACCCCAAAATTACTGCAATTTTTTTATCATGCTCTGCTGCATCAATAGTTACAAAATTTGCCCCTTCAAACAATGATTTTACAACTGTTAGTTCTTTTTTAGCATCTTTAATTGGAACTGAAATTATATTTTGACCTTTGATAATTTTTGTTCCTGGACCAAACATTGGATGAATACAAATTGGATTAATCTTGTCTGGCATTTTTGATAATGATGAAACTACTTTTGATTTTTCTGATGATATTTCTACGAGATATGTTCCTCTTTTCATCTCTTTTGCAATGAGTCTAATAATTTCCGGTGTTCTTCTTGTGGGTGTACATAATACTACATAATCTGCCTTTAGAATTGAACCCACCAAAGAATCCGATTGTATAATATTTTTTCCTGTAATTTTATTTTCTGAATCATATCCTGTTACTTCAAAATCTTTCTCTGCAAAATATTTGGCAAACCATTGTCCCATTTGACCTCCAGCACCAACAACTGTTATCTTCTTCATTGTTCCTCATTCATAATGTTACTCAGTATATTCATTCCCTCAATTAGTATTTTCTCGTCTTGACATGCAGAAATTCTAATAAAATTCTTATAATTTCCAAATCCCTCTCCTGGGGCTATGGCAAGACCTTTACCAAGAGCACTATTTGCAAATTGAACCCCATCAAATCCATCTTGATTAATTCTAGCAAAAATATACATTGCACCATCTGGAACTACAAAATCTAGTCCCATCTCAGATGCTTTTTCAGACAACATATCTAGTCTGTTTTGGACCGTATTAGAATTGTTGGATGTGTCTGCCTCTAGGGCTTTCATAGCAATGTATTGGATGGGTTCAGACACATTTGTCAGGCATAATGCCTCTAATTTTGCCATTTTTTCAATAATTTCTGTATCTGCAATGGCATATCCAATTCTAAAGCCTGTCATTGCATGAGATTTTGAGAATGATTGTGTAACAATACTTTTTTTATAATTATATGATAGAATACTTTTCCAGCTAGTTTTTGCATACTGGGAATAGATTTCATCACTAAGTAAATACAGATCATTTTGCTTAGCCAATTCCACAATATCGTCTTGCAATTTTTCAGAAAGTATTTTGCCTGTTGGGTTATTCGGATAATTTAAAACAATCATCTTCGTGTTTGAGTTAATTGTATTTTTCATTTGCTCTAATGATGGCTCCCATTTTTCTTCTAGAGTTGTATTGATAGTCCTTACTTTGATTCCTGCATTTAGTGCACAATCTTTGTATGCAGGCCATGCAGGTTCAATCACTATCATTTCATCACCTGGATTAAGAAGCGTTGTAATTGCAGTAAAGATTGAGAATCTGGCACCCGGACTGACAATGATGTTATCTTCAGTTACATTTGCGTTAAATTTTTTAGAAACATATTTGGCAAGTGCATCTCTGAATATTGGCATACCTTTTGCTTGACCATATTTTAAAAATCCTTTATCAAAAACTTCTTCTAATGCATTTTTCACAATAACTGGTGGTAAAAAGTCTGGCTCTCCAACTTCCATATGTATTATTTTTTTACCTTGTTGCTCCATCGATTTTGCTTTTAGGAAAATTGAGAGGTGTGTTTGTTTATTGGTTGATTGAACTTTCACTGATTCATTTAATAGGAAATTGAAAAATTTTGCTGCAATAATTTCATCCATTCCAATTTCATTGCATAATGAAATTACTTTTCCACGTAAATTATCTTCTCTGATTTCATCTGTCACTCCTTTCCCAATATTTTTTTTAACTTCGCCAATTTCTTTTGCAATATCTATTCTAGTTTTTAGTAACTTCATCATTTCAAGTGTAACTTCATCCATCCTGTTTCGAAGATCATTAATATCTGCCATTTTCTTACAAAACAGGCTTGATTGCCCCAGCAAGTAGTGCATGATCTGCTATGGTTAAGGCAACAAGTGAGTCCACTACCGGTGGAGCTCTAGGAACTACGCATGGGTCGTGTCTTCCCTTTACTTGAAGAATTGCTTCTTTTTTTGTCTTGATGTCCACAGTACTCTGTTTTTGTGCAATTGATGAAGCGGGTTTGAATGCAATTCTCATAGTTATTGGCATTCCATTTGAAATTCCTCCAAGAATTCCTCCTGAGTTATTTGTCTTTGTAATTATCTTTCCTTTTTTTATTGTATACAAGTCATTATTTTCAGAACCACTCATCTCTGAGCCTCTAAATCCTGAACCAAACTCAATCCCTTTAACTGATGGAATTGAAAAAATTGCTTTGCTCAAATCTGATTCTAATGAACTAAAGATTGGTTCTCCAAAACCCACCGGAACATTTGTTGTAACTGATTCAATAATCCCTCCAAGTGAATTCCCTTTTTTACGTGCATTCAAAATACTTTCTCGCATCATTTTTGCAGTTTTATTTTCAGGACATCTAACTTCATTTTTGTAAATAGATGATGTCATTTTTTCATTGAATTCTTTTTCCATCTTTATTTTTCCGATTTGTGATGTAAATGAATTCGTTTCAATTCCTAGTGATACTTTGAGCAATTTTCTTGCAATTGCACCACCCATAACATGTGTTGCAGTTAATCTTCCTGAAAATCTGCCTCCCCCTCTATAATCATTGAAGTGATTATATTTTATCATGGCAGGATAATCTGAATGCCCAGGTCTTAGTTTTGTTTTCAAATTTTCATAATCTTTTGATTTTTGATCACTATTCCAAATCAACATAGTAATTGGCGCACCAGTTGTAAATCCTCTAAACACTCCTGAAATAATTTCTACAACATCTCCTTCCTTTCTTTGTGTTGATATCCTATTTTGACCTGGTTTTCTCAAGTCTAACATTTTCTGAATTTCTTTCTCATCAATTTCTAAACCTGCAGGGCAACCATCTAACACTGCACCAATAGCTTTTCCATGGCTTTCACCAAAACTTGTTAAAACTAAACGCTGACCAATTGAACTTCCGGGCAATAATTTATCAAAGCTAAATGATGCTTATAATTCCTCATTCTGAAATTTCTACTCTAGGTTAGATTCTTTTTGATAATCTTTTATGACTAATTAAAAATTATATAATTAGCCATATTTTTATGAAATAATTATAATATATTCTTAAATATCATGATTATATACGTAATACATGCGAAAACGTGTAAATTTTAAACCATAATTTGCGCGGCCCTGCGAAAAAGACATGTTATCTGCGCAAAAGCGTTGTGGGTGAGGAGAATGCTTTTCACCCTATACAGGGTCGCGCCTTTTACAACTTCTACATGATTTTTTTTAAAATCGTTTTTTAATTCACTTTAATTTTTGCACCCAGACGATTCATCTCTTCTAGAAAATTTGGAAACGAAACATTTACTGATTCAGGATCTGTTACTATACAATCTCCTAAATACATTCCAGCAATACAAAAAGACATGAATAATCTGTGATCATTTTCGGAATTTAGTTCTGCACCTTTCAAATTCTCTGAAGATTCTAAAATTAAACCGTCATCTTTTTCTTGAATTTTGATTCCAAGTTTTACAAGTTCTCTTGATATAATTGCAATCCTGTCTGTCTCTTTTAGTCTTGCATGTTTTACATTAACTATTTCAATTGGTGCTGATGATTTTAATGCTAAAATTGCAAGTGGTGGAAGAAGATCTGGAGAATTACTCAAATCAAATTTTCCTCCTGTTAGTTTTTCAGGTGATTTAATTTTGATTTCTTCATCATTAATCACTATAGTGACTCCTAGCTGCTCCAAAATATCTATGAATACTTCATCACCTTGTGGTAAATTCCCAATGCTTCCTTTAATTGTGATTTCATCACCATTAAGAACAGTAGCTGAAAGAAGTAATGCAAGACTAGAAAAATCAATTGGAACTGTAAATGTTGCCTTTTTATATATTTGTGGTGATATGTTGTATCTTTTGTATGGGATTAATGTTTGAACTGTAACTCCAAATTTTCGCATTGTAGCTATTGTTGCATCAAGATATGGCTTTGATACTAAATTTCCTTCTATTATAAGATTAATTCCTTTTTCTGTTAGAGGGGCACTAATTAATAATGCTGAAATAAACTGACTAGAAAAATTTCCTGGGATTTTCACGTCTCCTCCAAAAATCTTTCCTTTAATTTTAATTGGTGGTTTTCCATCAGTTGTGCTGCATTGCGCTCCTATACTTGATAACGCATCAAGAAGTGGCTGCATAGGCCTTTTCTGCAAACTAGAATCTCCTGTTAGAGTAATCTCTTCCGAAAACAGACTGGCGATTCCTGATGCGATTCTGATAGTTGTCCCTGAATTTTCCGCATTGATTTCAGGCACGATTTTGTCAAATTTTATAGAATTTTTTACAATTATTACTGCGTCTTCAATTTCCATTTCCGCCCCAAATTTTTTACATGCTTCTATAGTAGCAACAGTATCTGCTGAATGTAAAATATTTTCCACTTTGCTATTATTTCCAGCAAGTGAAGCAAGAAAAATTGCTCTATGTGTATAACTCTTATTTGCAGGACAAACTATTTGTCCAGAAATCTTTGATTTTTTAACTTTACACTTCATGAACTTCCGCCTTTTTATTATTCACTTTGGAAACAATCACTCTTCCTTCCATAGTGGCAAATATTTTTTTGATGTTTGATTCATTTTCTTTTTTTACAATTGCTACAATGGCAGGTCCATTACCAGAAACTGAAGCTGCAAGTGCTCCTTTTTCAATCAAACTAGTAATAATTTTAGGATCTGAATTTAGAATTGAAGCAGTGGCTAAACCGTTAATTATCATTGCTTCCCAATAATTTGCTTTTCTTGCCAATTCCCAAGCATTTTCAAACACTGTAGATAAAACTTTGAGATTTTTCAGATTTCCACGTTTTCTATTTTTTGGAATAAATATCACTACAATCAAATTGGTTGGTCCTTTCTCAAAATGGATTCGTCTTTTTTTTGCATTGTCAGTTACATTAAATCCACCATAGTAACATGAGCATGCATCATCATATGCCCCAGTAATACTCACTTTGGATTCAATTGATGCATCAACCCCCGCAAGCAAAATTTGTTGATCAGTAAATTTTGGTTTGAATATCTTTACACATGCAAGTGCAACTGCAGATGAAATTGCACTTGAGCTCTTCAGTCCATACCCTGTTGGAATTTCAGAATCTAGTCTAACTGAGATTTTGTTTTTCTCCAAATCTTTCTTTGAGATAATCTTCTCAATTGTTTTATTGATTAATCTGGAGCTGAGGGTTTTATTGTCTGATTCTATTATGATTCCTTTACCTGAACTAGTCTCTACTGTGGTTTCTACCTTCAACTCTATTCCTAAAGTTGCACCCTTTTGATTTGCAATGGCGTTAACTAGTGATATTGCGCCATGGACTGTAGCCTTTACTTTTGCCATCAAAATCCCCCTAACAATGCTTTTTTCATGGCATTATAAGGTGCTTCCATATCGTGCCATATCTCAAATGCTCTTACTGCTTGACCTAATAGCATTTCATAGCCGAAAATTATTACTGCATTTTTTTCTTTTGCCTTTTTTATAAAATCTGTATGCATTGGCATGTATACAATATCATAAACGATTGTCTTATCATTGATACTATCTAAAGAAATTGGGCTTGGCTCATTTTTTAGTCCTATTGATGTTGCATTTACAATAATATCATAATCTTTTGCAGAGTCCTTTACATCTTCAATCTTGATTGCATTTGCATCAAGTCCCATTTTCTTTGCAAATTCTGATATGTTTTCCGCTTTTTCTAAAGTTCTGTTTGCAATTGTAATGCTCTTTGCTTTCTCTTTTGCAAATCCTACAACTATTGCTCTTGCTGCTCCCCCTGCTCCAAGAAGAAGCACTTTGGTATTTTCTATGTTTAATTTCTTTTTCTTAAATGGCTCTAGAAAACCATCCATATCTGTATTGTATCCTTTGAGAACTCCATCTTTATTTGTAACAGTATTTACTGCACCAATCAAACTGCATGACTCATCCACTTTATCCAAATACTTCATCATCTCTACTTTATGTGGAACGGTAATATTGAATCCATCTATCTTTATTTTTTTGAGACCTTCAATTCCTTCTTCTAATTCTCCTGTTGGAATTCTATATGCAATGTATGAGCAATCTAAATTTAATTCTCTAAATGCTGCACTGTGGATATTTGGAGATAATGAATGATCAATTGGATCTCCAATAACTGCAAATGATTTTCCCATCTTATTTTTCTCACTAGTATGATTGATTTAAACTCTCAACTGATAATTATTTTAGATTTATAATTTTCTTTACTTCGTCAACACTGAATTGTCCTGGAGCTACCGCCTTTCCTAAAGAGACGTATGTGTATGGACTGCCCAAATATAGGCACAAAATCCTTGAAATCCTGCCCATATCGCCCATTGCAAATGATATCAAATTGTTCTTTCCTTTCTTGCTATACAATTCAAGCATTCTAGTCGCATCATCTGTTGAATTTGCTGTACTCACAATTTTTAAATTATTTGAGAACTTACTCATTTGAGTAATTTTCTTTTTTAATTCTGCAGTTTTTGGAGTTCTCTTAAAGTCATGCCATGAAACAAGTAATTTTGTTTTTGTTGATTTTAGATATTTTGTAAATTGTGAATTTTTCTTTAGTGTGTTAAATTCCACATCTAACAAAAATGGATTATACTCTGCAATAAGTTTTAGGATTGCTATTCTTTCCTTTTCATTTCCAGAAAATTTTCCGCCCTCAGTTTTTGGTCTGAATGTGCATACAATTCTATTCAGATCTTTTTTGATTAATTCTAATGCTTCTGGAATTTGTTCAATTTTTAAAAAATCGAATCTCACTTCAACAAAATCAGATTTCTTTACTGCAATTTTCAATGTCTGTTTAATTTTATTTGGTGTTTCTTCAGTAATTGACACGCAAGTTTTGTACTTCATTTTTCTAGAATGTATTCATCTGAAACTTCCATTCCAAAATGTCTTCCTGTTGCAGACTTTGAATGAACCATTACAGTATCTCCTTTTTTTAGGTGTGTAACTGACACTAGTTGTCCGTTAGGTTTTACAAACCTAATTGTTTCAGCATCTTGTGCAATTATTCCTCCAATCTCTCCTTCTGCAGAAGCTTTAATCATCAACATTGGTCTTCTTTCTATTTTTGATCTTCCTACAGTTGCTCTTCTTGCTTTTCCTTTTGAATTTAGAATTAAAACTTCAGAACCTGTTTCTATTTCTGAAAGATAATTAGTTGTTCCGTCTGGTGATAATGTGTAACAGTGAACTGCACCTGCATTTACTCTAAATGGTCTAGGTGAAGTAAATGATGAGCCTACTGATTCATTATGGACAAGAAACAAAAAGTTTGATCTGCTTCCAATTAACATACCTTCTCCTTTGTGAAGCATAGATGCAGTGTCAACACATACTCGTTCCCCATCACCCACTTCTTTAATTTCAATAATCTTTGCCGGCTTCATATCAAAACTTCTTGTTCCTAGGTATAGCATTGCTTCTCTTACCTCGTTAATTGAATCTGTGCTGAAAATTACTCCGTCTACCCCTACTTCTAAAATTGAGAACATCTTTCTTACTTCTTCAGGAGTTTTTGCAATTGCAAAAATTTTTGTGTGTATTTTATGGAGTTTTGCTATTATATTTTCTAGTGGAATAATTTTCCAATCCTTAACCTCAACAATCACAAAGTCTAATCCCTTCTTTGCAACAGTAAGAATATGTTCAATATCTGAATTTGATAATACTTGAAATTTCATTCCAACTTTCTTGCCTTTTGGTTTTACCATTCCTTCTTTTTCAAGAACCACATAGTTTGATGTATTTGTTGGATAAACTGTTTGAACCTTTGTTTTTTCCTTTCCTAGTTTCTTTGGATCAATATACAACATCTTAATTCCTTCAGACTCTAATTGTGGAAGAAATTTATCTAATTGTGCTTGTGAGACTTTGGGTGAAATAATTAATTCTCTATTCTTATTCAATTTTCTTCATTGCTTCCTTTGCAGTTACTTTTCTAAAAATTATGTCAGCTAATGCTTCAACCATTTTTTCAGGTGTTTTGTGTGCAAAGATGTTTCTACCATATGTAATCCCTTTAGCTCCTGCAGTCATGGCATCTTCAGTCATTTGAAGAATATCTAAATCTGTTTTTGCTTTAGGTCCACCTGCAATTACAATTGGCACTGGTGTACTTTTTACAATTTTTGCAAATGAATCGATATCTCCTGTGTACAGTGTCTTTACAATATCTGCACCACATTCTGCTCCAATTCTTGCAACATGTGCAAGAATTTCTGGATCATGTGGGTCTTTGATATTTTCACCTCTTGGATACATCATTGCTAAAAGTGGCATTCCCCATTTATGACATTGGTCTGCAGTCATTCCTAATTGTTCTAACATCTCTGGTTCTTCTTTGCCTCCTATGTTGATGTGTAATGAAACTCCATCTGCTCCCATTGCGACTGCTTCCTTTACTGTTCCAGTTAGCATTTTTCGGTTAGGTGATAATGATAATGATGTACTACTTGAGAAATGAACTAAAACTCCGACTTTGGTTGGTTTTGGGAGTGCTTTGAGAATTCCTTTATTGATAATTACACTAGTAAGTCCATGTCCTTCACATTTGTAAATTGTAGATGTAGGATCTTCAAGACCTTCAATTGGTCCATTTGAAATGCCATGATCCATTGGAATACATAACATTCTTCCTTTTCGAAGAATTCGATTTAATCTGATTTGATTACCTGATACCATGCGTTGATCTGCTTTTTGTGCCCTACTTAAAAATAACGTGACTCGTAAATCCAGTATTTTTTAAATTAAGCATAAATCACTCATTATATGTATTCATTATTTCTATCAAGGATTAAATAGAAAATGCAAAGGATGTACAACAATTGAGTCAGACTACTGAACAAATTCAAAAAAGTGATATTAAAGATATTTTAGAAAATTCTCTTAATGGTCAACGACCTGGACCTGAGGACTGCTTGAGACTCTTAGAGTCTGATGATGTTCATTTGATGGGTCTTGTTTCAGGACACTTGACAAAAAAGAAGTTTGGTAAAAAAGCCTCTTTTGTAAACAACATTATTTTGAATTATACCAACGTGTGCATTACTGATTGTAAGTTTTGTGCATTTTACCGATCTCCAGGTGCTGAAGATTCTTACACACTTACCCTTGATCAAATAGAATCTAGAGTGAAGGCTGCATGGGACATGTTTAAGATTCGTCAAGTCTTGATTCAAGGCGGACACAATCCAAGTTTGAAGATAGAATATTATGAAGATGCATTTAGAATGATTCGAGATAAATTCCCAAAAGTTGGAGTTCATGGATTATCTACATCTGAAATTGATATGATTGCAAGAGTTGAGAAATCTTCTACTACAGAAATTTTATCTAGACTAAAAGATGCTGGACTACAATCAATACCTGGTGCCGGTGCTGAAATTTTAACGGATTCTGTTAAAGACATAATCAGTCCAAAAAAAATCTCTAGTGATGATTGGATTAGAATAATGGATGAGGCACACTCACTTGGAATTCCATCTTCTGCAACAATGATGTATGGTCATGTTGAAAACAAAAATGATATTGTTGAACACTTTTTCAAAATTGCAAAACTGCAAGAAAAAACTAAAGGCTTCATGGCATTTATCCCATGGAATTTTGAACCAAACAATACTTTGATGCACGAAGAAGGATTGGTAGAATATGGAACTGGAGGAATCCAACTATTAAAGATGATTGCAATATCAAGATTGGTATTTGATGGATTGATTCCACACATACAATCTTCATGGCTCACTAACGGTGTTGGTATGGCACAACTTGCATTACAGTATGGTGCTGATGATTTTGGTGGTACTCTAATTGGAGAGGAGGTAGTTTCATGCACTGGTGCACGCTCAACTGAACTTACTGACAAAATAATCATCGAAGCAATTCATCAAATTGGCTATGAAGTAGAAGAGCGAGATAATTTCTATAATCCTGTAACTCTATAGTCCATAATCGGACCATTTAGCATCAACTAGATTCTTTGTTTTATCATCAACTTTCACAGGTTGTTGGATTTCTCTTTCATATCCTTCTTCTCTAGTTTTTTGTGTTGCATCAATTCCCATCTTTGAACCTAGATTGACAAGAGGTGATGCTGGATCAAGAGTATCAGTTGGTGTGTTATTGATAATTGTAGTGTCTCTTGCAGCATCTGCTCTAGTAGTAATTGCCCAAACCACATCATTGATGTCGTGAACATTGATGTCCTCATCTACCACAACGAACATCTTTGTTAATGATAACTGTCCCATTCCCCATAATCCCATCATCACTTTCTTTGCTTGACCTGGGTACCTCTTTTTGATTGAAATTATCGCAAATCCTTGGAACCATCCTGCTGCTGGCATACTAAAGTCTACAACTTCTGGATGGAACATTTGTATCAATGGCAAAAATGATCTTTCGATCACTTTTCCGATGTGTGCATCCTCTAGAATTGGTTTTCCTACTACCGTAGTTACATAAATTGGATCTTTTCTTCTCATAACTCCAGTGAGTGTGAATGTCGGGTATGGTTCAACTGGGGTATAGTATCCTGTATGATCTCCAAATGGTCCTTCATCTCTAATGTCAGCAGGATCAACATATCCCTCTAAAACAATTTCTGCATTTGCTGGTACATCCAAATCGATTGTTCTACATTTTACAGTTTTGATTCCTTCCTTTCGTGTAATTCCTGCAAATAAATATTTGTCAAGTCCTTCTGGTACTGGTGCAATTGATGAAAATATTGTTGCAGGTTCCCCCCCAATAATTATTGCTACTGGAATTTTTTCTCCTCTATCTTTTGAAATATCTCCATGATGAGCTCCTCGTTTGTGTTTCTGCCAGTGCATTGATGCATGAGTTTTATCAATAATTTGCATTCTGTAAACACCAAGATTTCTTATACCGGTTTCTGGATGCTTTGTTGCAACTAGTCCCAAAGTGATGAATCTTCCTGCATCATTTGGCCACGATTTTAAAATTGGTAAATCATCAAAAGATGCATTACTTGATATTATCTCAGTTACAGGGCCACTTGTTTCTGCTTTAGGAAATGATGCTGTCATCTTTGATAATTCTGGAAGTTTTTTTATCTTGTTTAGTAATCCTGATGGAATATCCATCTTTGTCATATCTACAATTCGTTTACCAATCTCAGTAAAATCTGTCATCTCAAGCCCTATTTCTAATCGTTTCATCGAACCAAACGCATTTCCTAAAACTGGTATGTCAAATCCCTTTACATTTTCAAAAAGAATTGCAGGACCATTAGAATACATTTCTCTTCTCAGGATTTCTGCAATTTCTAAATCAATATCGACTTGAGTTTTTACTCTCTTTAATTCTCCTTTCTTTTCTAGTTCTGAGAGGAACTCATGAATATCTTCAATTGCCACAATAACTTTGATCTTAGTTCAAGTATAAGCTTAACTGGATTTATCTAAATTTTTTTAACACATGAATTCTAATTTATACTGACAGAAAATCAATTATGGCTGATAACAAATGTGTTGTTTGCAAGGGTAATGAAATCATAGAATTACTTGGTTCTGAATGTCTCTTTTGTAATGGAACAGGTGAGCCAAACAAATCTGCAAAATCATATCTTGATTCTCATATTTGTCAATGCATCTTTCTTGATAGAAAGAAATGCCTCTATGTGGAAAGCGATGTCATCATGATACCCCAAACAAACCAAAGATTCTTCTTAGTCCTGAATGATTACATTGGTGGCAGTTCATTCTTTCTGTCATGGCCCCCAGATCCAAATTTACAGTAAAAGCATAATTCTGACTCCATGTACTTTAATTGCTCAACTTGAATTGCTCCTAGTTTTAGTGCAATCTTTGTTAGAATTTTGTATTTTAGTGGCATTGCAGGAATTACTTCTTCCATGTATACTCTGTAATGATCGGGACAAAATTTGAGTGTGATTTTGGATGGTTCTTTACCTTTCTCATTTACTTGTTTTGTAAAATTGATCTGTTCTCGTATGTATTCATGTTTTGGACATGGACAATCTTTGCCTCCTGGATGTTTGTATGCTGGGATATTTTTCCAGTCAAACTCCGGAAATTCCTTCTCAAAGTCGTCCATTAGATTGACTATGGCCTCAGTGCATATAAAACTTGATCAAAATTGGTTCGGTAATCAACCCAAATGTACATAAACCCCAGATTGCCCACCAAAATTATGGCGACTGCTAAAAAGGAAACAAAGCAAGATCTTGAAAACAAGATTGCCGAATTAGAAGCAAAACTAAATCAACTTTCTACTCAACTGGATACAAAACCAGCTGAAGCAAAACCAGCTGAAGCAAAACCAGCTGAAGCAAAACCAGCTGAAGCAAAACCAGCTGAAGCAAAACCAGCTGAAAGGCCTGCTGCAACAACCAAACCTAAAGGTGTTCTACCAAAAGGTATGGAAGCAAAACCAGCTGAAGCAAAACCAGCTGAAAGGCCTGCTGCAACAACCAAACCTAAAGGTGTTCTACCAAAAGGTATGGAAGCAAAACCAGCTGAAGCTCCCAAACCACAGGATGTGCCAAAACCAGCTGAAACAACATCACAACCTCCAGCAACAGTACAAGAGGCTTTAGAGAATGCATACTATACTGCTCCTATGACTTCATTCCATGATTACAGAGCAAAAGTAACCGGATATTCCCCAGCACCCAACAGATACTTTGTAAGAAGATCTGCTCCTGTAGGAAAAGTACCAACAAGAAACTGGAATGATCAAAAAGCAACAGTTACTGGTTACACAGCACCATCAAACCAATACTTTGCAACAAGAGCAAGAATGGCATTCCATCCAGCTGATAAAACATTTGGAGGATTCAGTGGCATTAACTTGACTGTTGAAGGCGTTACTGAACAATTGCAAACACAACAAGCACCTCCACCAGAACCACCAAAGCCTAAAAGAGGCACACTTCCAAAAGGTTTCTAATTCAATTACATCCTTTATTTTCTATTTTTAATAGTAATGTTCTTCCTTCGTCATTTTCTATATTATATATGTCTCCAAGAATTGTATGTCTTAGATGTCAACAAAACGAATGGCTTGAAAATGAAGAATTGAATTATTTGCCAATAGTTGGCAAGATGGAATATGAAAACTATTGTCGCTGATACCGAAAATGGGATTCATGTTAAACTGTGGCGATGCAACAATTGCATGTATATCATATATTTTTGGGAACCTAATTAATTCTATTAATGACCATCCCAAATCTCTATTTGAAATCTTTTAAAATTTTTACAAATTATTGTGCATTTTTCTAAATCTCGCTTATCAAGAATAGGACACATCAAAATGTAAATAAACAATGCGATATTTACTGTAAGGAATGACTGCAAAACGTAAGGCAAGTACGAAACGAGATCTAGAAGAAAAAATCACAGAACTTGAAGTAAAATTAACTAAATTATCTACTCAACTGGAAGCAAAACCAGCTGAAGCAAAACCAGCTGAAGCAAAACCAGCTGAAGCAAAACCAGCTGAAGCAAAACCAGCTGAAAGGCCTGCTGCAACAACCAAACCTAAAGGTGTTCTACCAAAAGGTATGG
>Ga0224512_10000286_pt1 | contig 53662 bp, 54 predicted proteins | sample SF_May12_sed_USG_4_FD_169103 | JGI IMG/M metagenome (GOLD analysis project Ga0224512, IMG submission 169103) | Sediment microbial communities from San Francisco Bay, California, United States - SF_May12_sed_USGS_13 | ecosystem: Environmental > Aquatic > Marine > Sediment | place: USA...
CGATATGCGTGGCGGATCCGGGCGTCCAGTGGCTGACGTACTTGATATAGCCTTCGTCGATCGTCAAGTGCCGACCTCTTCAGGGAAGAGACTTGCCAACCCTGCCTCGCTGGCGTCACAAATACCGCGTTCCGTTATCAATCCGCTTACCAGTCGCGCAGGCGTGACGTCGAACGCGTAGTTGCTGATCGGCGTTGTTTGCATGACAGTTCGTACGGTGGTCGGCGCATCATTCGCCAGGCCGGACACGTGAGACACCTCGGTCGGGTCCCGTTCTTCGATAGGAATGTCTCTGACGCCGTCGCGAACCGCCCAGTCGATGGTTGTCGAAGGCAGGGCAACATAAAAAGGCACGTCGTTATCAAACGCCGCGAGGGCTTTGAGGTAGGTCCCGATCTTGTTCGCGACATCGCCCGAACGCGTCGTCCTGTCCGTACCGGTAATGACGATATCGACCTGGCCGTGCTGCATAAGGTGTCCACCGGCGTTGTCGACGATTAGCGTATGCGGCACGCCGTTCCTGGCCAGTTCCCAGGCAGTCAGTTGAGAACCCTGGTTGCGGGGTCGCGTTTCATCTACCCACACATGCACATCAAGTCCCTGCTGATGCGCGAAATAGATCGGCGCGGTCGCTGTGCCCCAGTTGATAGTGGCCAGGGCGCCAGCATTGCAATGCGTCAACACATTGATCGTCCCACCGCTTTTTCGTTTGGAAATCGTCTCGAGCAACGTCAGGCCATGCTGACCAATGCTGCGGCAGATCTGCACGTCTTCATCGCATATCGCCTGCGCGTCGGTGCGGATTGCCTGAGCGATATCGGCATTCGATGTGTTGTCGGCAATCCGCAGAATTCGCCCGACGGCCCATGCCAGGTTGACGGCTGTCGGTCGCGACGCGAGCAGCTTTGCTGCCGCTTTGCGAACGGCTTCGCCGGCAGGATTGCCGTGTAATGCAGCCAGGTAGAGACTCCAGGCGGCAGTTGCTCCAATTAGCGGCGCGCCGCGCACGAACATGTCGTTAATCGCTACAAGGCCGTCTTCCCACGTTCTCAGGTCGTGGATGCAATATTCGTGCGGCAGCTTACGCTGGTCGATAATCTGTACGATCGAAGGATCGTCGGGGTTCAGCCAGATCGTGCGGAAACCCTCTTCAGCCATCCAGGCCCACCGAGAGTTTCGCGGCACGTAAAGTGTTGGCCATGAGCATGACGATTGTCATGGGGCCGACGCCGCCTGGAACCGGAGTAACGGCCCTGGCTACCTCGCTGACAGATTCGAAGTCGACATCACCGGTCAGCCGCGACTTCGTTTCTCCGTCGACAGTCGTCTCGATTCGATTTATTCCGACATCGATCACCACTGCCCCGGGTTTGACCCAGCTGCCCTCGACCATATTAGCGCGGCCGACAGCGGCAATGACAATGTCGGCCTGCCTGACAACACCAGCAAGGTCGTTTGTGCGGCTGTGACAAATGGTTACCGTTGCATTCGCCTTGAGTAGCAAACTCGCCATGGGCTTGCCGACGATATTCGAGCGTCCCACGACGACAGCGCCAAGGCCCGATAGGTCTGCGCCCAGGTAGTCTTCAATCATCAACATACAGCCTGCCGGGGTACACGGCACAAACGCGTCGGACAAATTTCCGGAGCTCAGTTTGCCAATATTGACGAAATGAAATCCATCAACGTCTTTCGTTGGTAAAATGGATTGTGTAATCGTCTGCTCGTCGAGATGTTTTGGCAGTGGCAACTGCACCAGGATTCCGTGAATGGCCGGGTCGTTGTTGAGGTTTTCAATCAGGCCCAGAACATCGTCCTGCGCTGCGTCGATTGCGAACGTGTGTTGGACGGAGTGGAAGCCGCAGCTTTCCGCGGTACGTTTCTTGTTGCGCACATAAACCTGACTAGCCGGATCTTCGCCGATAATTACAACTGCAAGCCCCGGCGTGACGCCGTGTTCTTCCAACAATGATGCCGTTTCTTCCGTAATTCTGGCCGATATGCTGGCGGCTTTGGCTTTGCCGTCAATTCGTTCCGCGGTCGTCATTTTGTGCGTTTCCCAAAGTGTTGGAGTAAAGAGTCGGCAGATCCGACGGGCGCGGCGCATAGTAACGCCGTGAGCAGTGCGCGTAAAATACGTGGCACCCGCAAGCGCAGCCGGCAATGCTAGGGTGGCGCTTACCGAGGAGGACAATTCATGTCAGAACCATGGATAGAGCGCTGGCAGCAAGGTCGTACGGGCTGGCATCAGGCTGATGGCAATGCCGGTCTGAGGAGTCACTGGCGTGCGACAGGCCGCCACGTGCTGGTGCCATTGTGCGGCAAGACTGCGGACCTGAAATGGCTTGCAGACCAGGGTAATGACGTCCTCGGTGTCGAGCTGTCACAACTTGCTGTCGAGGCTTTTTTTAACGAGCAAGGGTTGGACTACGATGTTATCGACGGCGAGTTGCCGACCTATCGGGCGAAAGAAGCGGCAATTACAATCATGTGTGGTGACTACTTCGAACTAAAATCCGTGCGTTGCGATGCGCATTACGATCGCGGCGCGCTGATCGCGATGCCGGCTGACAGGCGTGCCGCTTACGCAAGACATACAAGCACCTTGCTTGAAGAAGGGGCGGAGCAATTCGTTATTACGCTCGAATACGATCAGACAATGGCCGACGGGCCGCCGTTCTGCGTCCCGTCTGCCGAGTTGCTCTCCTACTGGCCAAGCCTGGTACGTATTGATTCACAGGACGACATCGAGAATGCGCCACCAAAATTCATTGATGCGGGGCTAACCGAAATGGTGGAGGTTATCTGGCGCTCTCCCTGAGGCCGGGGCGAAGATGATGTCGGGTAAGTGCGTATAGCAGCGTTGCAGGCGCTAGCGACGCAAACAGGTGTTTGAGCGTGTGGCCACTCACGACTTCACCCAGGGAAAAGATTTCGGCATCGAAGTGTTCGCATAGCTTTGCGACAACGTAAAAGGCGATCATTATCCAGAAATACCGCGCTGACCCGGACGCTGACCGATATACCACCAATATGACCGGTATGAGCAGCATCGGCAGAAACTGGACGAGCGCATAAGGGCGCAGGTCGCCGGCGCCATGTGATTCTGTGACGGCCCAATAGGCTACTGATGCAATGCCGATTACGAGTAAAGGAACTAGCAGCCGACGCCCGATGCGTGCTGAGACAAATTCTCCTGTGATAATCGAGAATAAACCTGCAAAGCCAACCGTCATCGGCAAGCGGTCATATACGAGTGACTCGTTGGATGGCACGAGATGGTAGTACGCGGATCCAAAGGCCGTCAGCAGAATGCCGACGAAGAACGTTCGATAGGCCAGGACAAGTTCGGGCGCGCACGCATCTTGGTCATGCTTGTATACATAGGACAGTCCCCACACACCGACAAGCAGTAAAGGCAGGGCCGACAGCACGTTCCAGCAGTTCGGAACAGCAAACAGCCGGCGGCCGTCGACGAACAGGTGGTATTCAGGATCCTGTGGGATCGGCGACGTCAGTGCAAAAAGCAGGGCGACAATAGACAGCGCGGCAAGCGCAAGCGAAATTAGCTGTCCCCTTTCGGTCACGCCAGAGCCAACGGATGCGAGCTCAGCTGATTGGCCTGACGCATTTGACGCTGCGGTCTGCCCTTGAAGTTCAATGTCATCATTTGTTTATGACGGTACTTGAAGCATGCAGGCCCGGCAAGCACGGGCAGCGAATGACGCCAGGTCCCGGAATGGCGTAGACTAAGGGCCTGAGCCTGATGACCGAGGAAAACCGATGTCTGACACTCGTTTCTACGATACGGTCGCGTTTGACGTTCGTGACAACGCAACAATGCTCTTTTTTGCGCGCACGAGTGACGAGGGGGATATCGACGACTATCTGCTATTGATGCGGACTGTCGAGGATGATTTCGATTCATCGATGTACATCGAGATTAATGAAAAACAATTCGGTGGACATGACCTTGTCAAAGAGGCGGTGCTTATCGGCACGACGTTGACGTTGCGCTTGCACGAACCCGCCGCTGAGCTCGATGGCATCTCCGAGATAGTACTGAGTTTTGCCGATACGACCGAAAATGGGGCAAGCATTGAGGCCGGTGCATTTCGTGTGCTTGGCGATACCTTGGCAGGCGGCAACGCCTGAGCGTCGACAACATATACAGCCTCTACATCGTTCGATGTGCGGATGGCAGCCTCTATACTGGTATAGCAGTAGACGTCGAAAGACGATTCCAGGAACACCAATGTGGCCCGCGCGGAGCAAAGTACCTGCGCGGAAAGGGACCGCTTAGACTTGAGTTCGTGCAGAGCATAGGGGATCGCAGCAGCGCATCACGCGCCGAATACAGGGTCAAGAAACTCGACCGCGAGGGCAAGGAAAAACTGATTGCCGGCCGCTATTCACTGACGGAGCTCTTAGCAGAGCACCCTGGCAACGGCGCTCAGGTTTCCGGTGAGGTTGCGGGATAAAGGACGATTTTCCGGCCGAACTCGGGGATATGCAGTCGCGCATCCAGATCCCATGACTGCCGAGAGGATTCCAGCCAGCCCGCGACCTTTACAAAATCGTCGAGTGCGCGAGGATACAGTTGGGTCTCTCCGAATGGCTGCGAGAATTCATCAAAATGTATCGGCACTACGTGGGCGGCGCCTGTAGTGGTAACGAGCGCTTTCCAGTATCGCTCTGCATAGTCCTGACCAAGTCCGTCGAGCAAGCTGACGCCGAGCATGACCGTATCGGCCTTCACACCGACAAGCGCATTGTTGACGAATCCGGCGCTGCCCTGAACGATAGTCGTTCCCTGGGGGTGGCTGATAATGATTGAGTAGCTTTTTCCTACACGCCACGCGGATACCGGAGCTGGCAACTGCAGAGGTTGATCGACCGTCCCATCATAGGGCACCGACCCGCTCCAGCCGATGGGCGCGTGAGTGGATTCGATCAACGTCACGGAGAATTGGCCGAATTCGTATTCTTCACCGCTGTCCACGATGACGATCTGGTCTTCCGGGACACCGGCACCGCGCGCGATGTTCGCGCTCGTTTCTGAACCCAGAATCGAAGCGCTGCTTCGGTTGGCAATGGCGCCGATATCCATCGCATGGTCGTAATGCGAATGTACTGGAATTATCGCAGCGAGACGGCGCATGCGGTATTCGTCGATTACGCGATTTATTGTGGCGGCATCGTTCTTTACGGGTCTGTCCAGCAGCACGTCTGCCAACGACGGTCGCGAGAAGAAGCCGTCGATCAGGATCTGTGTTTCGCCATCGTCAAACAACAATGTCGTTACCCCGAGCCAGGTGACGGTGACACTATCGGCCGTGGCTTCATAGATCGGGTACGGGGGCCAGTCGATGGAGTCGAGCGTCCCGCGGTCACGCCACAGCAGCACAGCCAAAACGGCGCCGATGACGATGGCAGCTGCAGCGCCGATTGCCATTCGAGCGGCCCAGCTCCTGGCCTTTTCCGCGGCAGTCGTAGGCATTACTGTCCGACAGCCATCCGGGCAAGGTGTCCGGTAAGAGGTGCAAGGTAATTACCCATCGCGTAGCCGAGTAGCGCCATGAGTATCGATGCAGGTACGAGGCTCGGTCGGTGGTGCGCGGCGACTATCGGTGCAGAAGCAGCGGCACCGATGTTAGCGGCTGATGCAATAGCGACGCTGTGGACGTCAACACGGAAGAGCCAGGCGCCGGCAAGGCAAAACAGTCCGTGAATCAGGATCCAAATAAAAGCGCCGGCAACGAACATTGGTGCTTCGGCAAGCCCTGCGACCGATGCGCGCGCACCCATACCTGCCACGAAGATGTAGATAAGCGCAGTGCCCATAGCCGTTGAGTTGGGCAACCTGGATACTGGTGTCACCGATAGCAACAAGGCGATCGTCGTAACGAGCAGAATTCGAACTGTCGTGACCGAGAAAACAGATGCCGCGCCTGCGCTGACCGAGGCAACCCAGCCTGCGATGCCAGGAGCCAGTGCCGTAGCAAACCAGGTGACACCGATGGCGGTCGCAGCCAGAAAAAGGTATTGCGGCATCGTTGGTGTCTGTTCATCTTCAACGTGGAGGTCTGCCGCGGCATCCATTGCCTGCAGTCTTTCGGCGGGTACGCGCGCCCACTTGTTGAAGCGATCCGCAAAGTCGCGCGACATCAGGAGCAGGGGTAGCCAGACAACGTAAATGACGTTGTCGGCTATAACGGCCAGTCCGAACTGCTCCTCGGATGTGCCGAGCATCTCGGCGGTGGCGGCCATGTTCGCGGTGCCGCCAATCCAGCTTCCAGCCAGGGCGCCATAACCTTTCCACGCATCATCAGACAGCCAGGTGTGCACCAGCATATAGGCGACGACAGCACCGACCATGACGCCAGCCGTACCCATCAACATGACAAGCACACCTTTGCCCATCACGCTAATAACGGCCGGCACGTTCACCTTAATCAGCATCAGAACAATGAACGCGGGCAAAAGATAGGCGCTAAGACCTGCATAAACAGGCGAGCCAGCCGGAATAACGTCGAAGTTATTCAGGAAGACCGGCGTCGCATAGATAAAAAGCAGCGGCGGCAAGTACTGAAAGAGTTTCGAGCGTGTCGTCTGTTCGACCATGAAGAAGAACGCGGCGACGAAAACCAGCACAGCGAGTACGCCAAGCGGAGAAGAAATCAGGACGTCGGTATTATCCATGCGATGCTGACCCGTGGTCTGCTGAAGACCCGAGCGAGTATAGAACAATGGACAAAATTCGGCGCGCTGTGATGCGTCAGGCTATCTGGGCTCGCAAATCCTTGCGCGTATCTTCATCGGTCAATGCGGCCGATTTCACGGTAAGCCAGGCTGCATCCCAGTCCTTAACCTTGCTGGGGCCAAAGATAAACTTCGCGATGAAGCTATCGAGTTGATCGATAAGAATTACGTTCTTGGGTGCTGGGGTTGGGAATTCCACAGCTCCGGTGAATACCACAACGTTCGCAACCGGGACATCCGGAACCACCTTTTGCAGCGCTCGAGTGCGACCTTCATTTTGAATAAGCGGATTCAGAAAGCGTCGCCGAAGCGTGCTGTCAACATTGGTCCACTGCGGCTCATCTTCGGCGCCGAAGACGATTCCGTTGTAGTGCTTGGTCTGGATGCAGAGGATGCCACCCGCGGTCAGAATCGCATGGTCAATTTTTATCAGGCCGCCGTACGAGCCCGGCAATATAAAATCGTGCAAAACATCGGGACTTCGGGCCTCGAGTGCTCGTCGAATACGCATCGCGCCGATCTTGCCGGTGACTATACGAATGACATGGCTGGCCACTGAGCGAAATACGAGGGTCAGCAGCAGAGCCACGGCAATTGTGAACAGGAAAGCGGCCGGCCCCACATTGGTAATTCCGGTCACGGCAGCAGTTTCTGCGGCTAACGCGGGCAGAGTGATAAGAGGCAGGCTGCTGGCAAGGATTCTGACTAACACGAACATGCACCTAGAGTAGAACTTTTCGTTGCAGAATTATCGTAACAGGTCACGTTTTACAATTCGCCTGCCCCGGATAGGCCAAAAAATAGCCGTCGCGCTCAATGACTCGAATCGATGTGTCATAGACATCACTCAGGCTGTCGCTCGTAAGCAGAGACGCCTTATCACCGTCGGCGACGACTTTGCCGTCCCTGAGCAGCACAACACGCTCAACTTCGGGTGGGATTTCATTGAGATGATGCGTCACCAGCACGATATTGTGGCCACTGGCAGACAGTTGCCGGATGCGGTCCAGGTAGTCAAAGCTAGCGGCGAAATCCAGGCCGCTCGTGGGCTCATCGAGAATTAATGTGTCCGGCTGATGCACGAGCGCCCGGCCCAGCAGACAGCGACGCTGTTGTCCTGTCGACATCGATTCCAACGGCGTGTCACGCAGGGATGCAATGCCAAGCATTGCCAGCGTCTCCATCGCGCACCGCAGCTGTTCCTTGCTCACCAGCTCGGCCAGTATGCCGTGTACGCCGATACTCGAATGGAAGCCCGAAACGACAACCTCCAGTGCAGTTGTGGTCTCGGTGTAGCGGTTGTGCAGGTCGTGCGATACCACGCCAATGTGCTTACGCAAGTCCCAGACGTTCCAGTTTTCGCGCCCGAGAATTTTTATCCAGGCGTTTTTGGCCACAACCGGGTAGAGCTCCCGGTTGATGGTCTTTAGCAAGGTCGTCTTGCCCGACCCATTGGGACCGAGAATCGCGACGCGCTCGTGCTGGTCGATCGATAGCGTCAATTTATCGAAGACATGGGTTTTTCCGCGCCATATCGACGCGTTGTGGATTTCAATCAGTTTCGGTTCGGACATGTTTGATCCCGGCCATCAGGCGGCCTTTAGTTTCCAGTTGCCACGCCTGAACAGGACGACGCTCATTACCGTCAGCAGCCCTTCAGAGACGACCATAGCGACAAACGCGCCGTTAGGGCCGAGTTCGACGCCCTTTGCGAGCCAGTAGGCCAGCGGTATCTGTATTAGCCAGAAGCACACGAAGTTCATTACTGTCGGCGTTGTCGTGTCACCTGCACCGTTAAACGCTTGCGAGATGATAATGCCGATGGCCGACAGCGGAAACCCGAGACCGAGAATTCTCAGGCAATGGCTGCCATAACGTATGACCTCGGGGTCATCGGAGAACATCGCGGCGACAGATGGGCCAAAAGCAACGATAAGCGCGCCGACCGCAGTCATAAAGACGAGATTAAATCTCACGGCCTGCCAGGCAGATTGTTCGGCGCGCTCGGGTTTTTGCGCCCCGAGGCTCTGCCCGACCATAGTCGCAGCAGCATTACCCAGTCCCCAGGCCGGCATCCAGACGAACTCGAGCACGCGGAGGGCGACCGTATATGCAGCGATGGCAGTGCTGCCGTACAACGCAATGATCCGCATGATGATCATCCAGCTTGCGGTCGAGATCAGGAATTGCCCGATTCCGCCCAGTGAGATGACGAGCATGCGGGCAGCCATTGCGGGCCTAATGCGCAGGTTTCTTAGTTTCAGGCTAAGACGGGCGTTACCGTCAAACAGGTGCCAGAGCTGATAGAGAACGCCGATACTCCGACCGATCGTGGTGGCAACAGCAGCTCCGGTAACGCCCAACTCGGGGAACGGCCCCAGACCGAAAATGAAGCAGGGATCCAAAACAATATTCAGGCCATTCGCGAGCCATAATGAGCGCAATGCAACCGTCGCGTCTCCGGCGCCACGAAAAGCAGCGTTGAGCAGAAATAAGTAAACAATGCTGACGGACCCGCCGAGTAAGACGGCTGCGAAGCCGGCGCCGGTCTCGACGACGTTGGCGTTTGCCCCCATGAGGCGAAGCAGATCTTCCGCGTACGTTACGCCGAGAACACCAATAAACACCGACAGCGCGGCACCGATCCATAGTGCCTGACCCGCCACGCTGGCTGCGGCTTCCGGGTCTTTGGCGCCAATTCGTCGCGAGACCATGGCGGTGACGGCCATGCCGAGGCCGATGGCGATGGCATATAGAACCGTGACCAGTGCTTCGGTTATACCGACCGCGGCAATGGCGTCCGTACCCAGGCGAGAAACATAAGCGATATCGACGACAGCAAAAACAGATTCCATCGACATTTCGAGCATCATCGGTATTGCGAGCAGACCCAGCGCACGGCCGATTCGACCCGTCGTGTAGTCGATATCGTTATCGCGCAGTGACTCACGAATGAAAGCTATCCCTCGTGACCAAAGTTGCGGCTTTTTGGTGCTAATATTCTTTGTCCACGTTGGTGCTCAGGATCCAATCATGCCCGAGGGCTTATTGCCGATTATTGTGTTTATCGTAGTGGTTATTATCTACACCATTGCAAAGGTGATTGACTACTCGCGGCAAAGCGACCAGCAGTGGCGCGAGGTTGATAAGAGCAAGCTTCGCGAATGGGAAGATGACGACTGACGGCGCTGCAACCTTGATTTGAGCGCGCTAGTCTAGCGCTTGGGTGGCAATCCTTCGACCCGCTGCCGGTTTTTGGATTAAACTGGTAGGCTATCGACACGAGCGAGACTCGTTTGACGAACTACCCGCAAGGTCACCCTATGTCCAAGAATACCCAAATTAGCCGCGGTTGGATTACGATGGCGACAGTAGTTGGCGCCAGCCTGGCAATGCTTGTTACAGCATGTGAATCAGGCAAGCCCGCGGCCCCTGGGACCGCAGAACAGGCTGATCGTGACAATGTGGACGCGATGTCCCGAGAGCACGCCAATGACACTACAGAAGCGAGCGAGGCCGCAAGACTCGCGCCACGGCGGCCGATCATTTCAGAGCGGTTGGCATATGCGGAAGTCGAAGATGAATTGGTCCACGGACACTTCGCGTTTCCAGCCGATATGGTTGAGCCGCTGCCGGCTATTATTGTCATTCACGAGTGGTGGGGCCTTAACGACAACGTTCGCGCGATGGCAGACCGCCTCGCCGGAGAAGGTTATATCGTTTTTGCTGTGGATCTTTTCGGCGGTGAAGTGGCTGAGAGCCCCGAAATTGCAAGAAAATTAATGCTCTCTGTTGTCGAAAACCCCGAGCAGGCCGCTGAAAACATCCGCAAGGCGTACGATTTCGTCAATACAACAGCCGGCGCGCCCAAGGTCGGCTCTGTTGGTTGGTGTTTTGGCGGCGGCTGGTCGCTGAATACGGCCATGCTTTTTCCGAACGACCTCGATGCCGCAGTTATTTATTATGGCCAGGTAACGAATGACGAGGAACGGCTGCGAGAGATCAATGTGCCGATACTGGGTCTGTTCGGTGCAGACGATACTGGTATCAGCGTCGAATCAGTGCAGCTTTTCGAGGCGGCATTGGAGCGGCTGCGCAAGAATTACGAGATCCAGATCTATCCGGGAGCAGGCCACGCTTTCGCCAACCCGACCGGTCAGAATTACAATGCGGAAGTTGCTGAAGATGCCTGGAAACGGACACTGGAATTTTTCGGTCACAACCTGGGTTCGGGCTCAGCTGACGATTCCTGATCCTCGGGCGATTCGATCGACGCATCGTCGACGTTGTTGCAACGCAGGACAATGTCGAGCGCTTGCGACACGTAAGTAATTGATGGCTCTTCATCGTTCAGGCATCGAAGTGAAAGATGTGCGGTCAACGCTCCCCGTATCGTCATTTCCATGTCCTCAACGTTATTCACAACGGCCGTGTGGCAAAAATCGCCAATTCGTACCGGCCCTAGCTGCTGACTTGGAATTGATAAAGGGGCATATACAACGGACTGTTCGTTGATATCATCGACGCCATAACTTTGACGGGTATCAGCCGCGCTGACGGAAATTGATTCGATGCGGCCAGCCGCTGCACACGTCGGTTTGATCGCCAGCTCAAACTGGAGATTCGGCAGATTTATCAGCTGACGATCTTCGGCAACGGCATCGATCTCTACGACAACCGCTTGGGCGTCGACGAGCAGCTGCCCGGGTAAAATCCCGTCCATTGTGCCCATTGCGGCACTGATCAAGAGAAAAAACAGATTCGCCATGAAACAAAGACTACGACATGGTGGTCTTAAAACAAATCGTATTTGCGTGATAACCTTGTCCAAACGAATCGCCATTTGCGGTTCCGCAAGGCAGGAACAAGGTATTCAGGGGCCCCTTTGATCAAAAGAACTGCACATCTAACCTACAAAGCGGCTCGCCGTATCGCCATAGCGGTCGTCGGTGCTACCGTAATCCTGCTCGGAATAGTCATGATTGTCGCACCGGGTCCCGCCATCATTGTTATCCCGATGGGGCTTGCGATCCTGGGCATTGAATTTGCCTGGGCGCGTCTTTGGCTCAAGAAGCTGCGCAGAGCGATCAGCAATAACGGAATCGCTCGTCGAATGCGGCGTTCCAAACAGCGCCAAAATGGTGCCGCAGGCCAGGGTTAGGCTCGATGGCAAAAAAAGAAAGGCGCCGGAGTACTGAATTCGAAAAAAAACAGCGGGCCATCCGACACGGATGGTCTCCGGCGCCCCAAGTGAACGGCACGGGGGGGTGCCGCCGGGTCGTTTCGACCCGCTTAACCGACATTTCTGCCGGCAGACTTCGGCGACGAAATTCCAGGTTCTCGGGGGAGAGGATCCTGTGTTTGCGCCGCCGAAAGGGGTTCTTTGTCTTGCTAACTACCCTTGATCTGTGGTCGCGGCGACAGAACTCAAGGTGACATCGCTATGACCTGCTTCATCAGCAAGCGCTGTGCTTGCGGCAGCGCCTACCCCGAAGAGCACAATCAAAGCGCCGATGAGCGCGAGGCCGTTTTCAATCTTTCTGCTGTACATGGTCTTATTCCCTTAAATTGGTGATGCAGCAAGCTGCTGCATGTATCGAATCTGTATGTATACAACGTACTTACTGCACAACTCGTGCCAACTTGGAAAAATCATATAAAACAGAGGGTTAACAGATATAGTTAACCAACGGAATTCCGTAAATAACGAAAAACCGTGATATTATTTACGAAATACCGTATATACTCCCCCGATGACGACACTCGACGATTACCAGTGGCTGTTCCGCAAGTCGCCCGCAATGGCAACGTCCATTGGCGAAGATGGCGTGTACCTCGACGTGAACGATGCGTTCCTTGAGCGTCTGGGCTACGAACGCGAGGAAATGGTAGGTCGTCGTCCCGGCGACTTCGTCACACCGGAGTCGGCGCGTCGTATCGAGGAAGAATTCTTGCCGGTCCTGCGGCGCCTTGGAAAGCTGGAGAACAAGCCCATCGAATTTGTCGCAAAATCCGGCGAGCTTGTCGAGTGCGTGACGAACTCACTGGTCGAATACGATCCGGGCGGCAACTATGTCAGAACTGTTGCGCTATACAGCGAGATTGCCGACCAGGCGAGGCTTAACTTCAAGTACCGGCAACTTTATCGATCGACGCCCGCCATGCTGCACACGGTAGATAAGGACGGCAACATTGTCACCGTTACAGATCACTGGTTGCAGAAACTCGGCTATCAGCGCGATGAAGTCGTGGGGCGGCCGATTACGGATTTTATGACCAAGACTGATCAGCGACGATTTACCGCAGGTCGCTTGCAGGAATTAATGCTGCAAGGCGAATTCAACAACGATGCACGCCAGCTTGTGGCCAAAGACGGTCGCGTTATTGATCTCCTCGTGTCAGCAATCGCACATCGTGACGAAAGCGGCGAAGTCGACCAGCTATTGGTCGCGTCCAAAGACGTTTCACAACGCAATCGCGCCGAACGTGAATTGCGAGACTCGCTCGCGGAGAACGCACGTTTGCGGGAGGAACTCGAGCGCGAACGCGACTATCTCCGTGAGGAAGTCAATGTTGCGATGAATTTCGGCCACATGGTTGGCACAAGCCATGCGTTGCAGCGCATGCTCAAAAGAGTAGAAGCGGTTGCAGAGACACCTGCGAGCGTGTTGCTTCAAGGTGAGTCTGGTGTCGGTAAGGAACTAGTCGCGCACGCAATTCATGCGCGAAGCCCGCGTGCAGGCGGTCCTCTCGTAAAGGTGAATTGTGCGTCGATCCCTAAGGAGCTTTTCGAAAGCGAGTTTTTTGGACACATAAAAGGCGCGTTCACAGGCGCACATCGCGACCGTATTGGCCGGTTCCAGCTGGCGGACGGCGGTACGATCTTTCTCGATGAGGTTGGTGAAATACCGCTTGAACTACAAAGCAAGTTGCTGCGCGTGTTACAGGAAAGCGAATTTGAGCGCGTTGGTGACGACGTTACCCGGTCGGTGGATGTCCGCGTAGTCGCGGCGACCAACAAGAACCTCGAGCAGTTGATCGTAGATGGCGAATTTCGCGAAGACTTGTTTTATCGGCTTAGCGTCTTCCCGGTTGACGTACCGCCATTGCGTGAGCGTGAAGAAGACATCATCCAGCTTGCGCAACATTTCCTGGAAGTAACCTGCAACGACTTCGGGCGAGAACAAATGACACTAACCCGTGCGCAGGCTGAGAATCTCCTCGGTTACAGCTGGCCGGGAAATGTTCGGGAACTCAAGAACGTAATAGAACGTGCGGTGATTTTATCGCCCGGGAATGTCTTGCGCCTTGATCTATCCATGCCTAATCTAAGTGTTGTCGAGACAAACGTCGATGTAAAAGTCGCAGCGGATAGACCCGAAATCATGACCGAGAAAGAAATGCGAGCATTTCAAAAGCAGAATACCGCGGCAGCCCTCAAACAGACGGGCTGGCGCGTATCTGGTCCCGAAGGAGCCGCTGAATTGCTGGGCGTCAGACCAACAACGCTTGCGGATAGAATTCGCACGTACGGCTTGCAGAAACCAACTCGGCGGTAACGGTACAACATGCGCATCAAACAATATCTGACGAGCCTGTTCTTGTTGTGTTTGCTGCCACAGGCCGCGCTGACGTCAGACCTGCCGTTGCCGGTACAAAGCGCACTGAATCATCGCAAGCTACCGGACGACTCGTTGAGCATGTACGTCCTGGATCTCGATAGTGGCGAAACGGTACTCCAGTGGCAGGACAATGTGCCGCGCAACCCGGGTTCCACGATAAAGCTCCTGACAACATTGGTCGCTCTTGATGTTCTCGGTCCGACCTACCGCTGGAATACAAATATATATGCACTCGGCGAGGTCGAGAATGGGATCCTGAGTGGCGACGTGCTTATTGAGGGCCGTGGTGATCCGTTCCTGGTCACTGAGCGTGTTTGGCAATTGTTGCGGCGGGTAAGGCAAAGCGGCATCCAGAAGATTGATGGTGACCTGCTCATCGACGATAGCTATTTCGATATCGTCAACCATGACGCTGCCGCGTTCGACCGGCAGCCATTGCGGGCCTATAACGTTGCACCCAACGCGTTGCTAATGAATTACAAGACTATTCGTTTCTGGTTCGAGCCGGATCACGACGGCAATGCCGTCCGCGTCTGGCTGGATCCACCGCTTGAAAACCTCAGTGTTGATAATCGCCTGTCACTCGTGGCTGGCGCATGTCGTGGATTTCAACGGGGCATATCGGTTTCTGCTAACGAAGCAATAGACAAGATGACCTTCAGCGGCCGTTTCCCAGCCGGTTGCAAGCGATATGCGATGAGTAGGTCGGCACTTAGTCACAACGACTTCGCCTATGGCCTTTTTATGTCGCTATGGCGGGAATCTGGTGGAGACTTTAATGGCGGCTGGAAGAGCCAGCTTGCACCGGAAGACGCTGAGCCGTTGATCTCGTTCCGATCGTTGCCTCTGGCGGACATCATCACGCGTGTCAACAAGCACAGCAATAACGTCATGGCGCGGCAACTTCTGTTCACGCTATCCGCAGAGGTCCTTGGTGAGCCGGGCACGGAATCGGGAGGACGAAAGGTCGTCGGTGACTGGTTGCGCGACAAGGGACTCGAATTTTCAGAATTCGCTTTTGACAATGGCGCTGGGCTTTCACGCGATGTACGCATGACGGCACGCGACTTCGGCGCAATGCTGCATTTTGCCTGGCAACAGCCTTACATGCCTGAGTACGCTGCATCGTTGTCGCTGTCAGGGCTTGACGGCACCTTGTCGAACCGCATGGACGACGGTCCGCTCGAGGGCGCGGCACACCTTAAAACAGGAACACTAGACGACGTCTCCGCCATCGCAGGATATTTGCAGGCACAGTCGGGTCGGCGTTTTGTTGTTGTTGTCCTGCAAAACGAAAAAGACATTCATCGTGGGTATGGTGAAGAAGTGCAGGAGTCGCTGCTACGCTGGTTGTACGAGCAATGACCAGTATGCGGTTCTCACACGAACGGCTGTAGTAGACTCTCGCGTAATGAAATTTGGAGAATGATGATGCGTCTGTTTATTGCTGTATTGGCGCTTGTGCCGTTATTTGCATCGGCTCAAACCGCTTACGTCACGGATACATTGCAACTCGGCTTGCATCAGGCATCCGATACCAGCGACCGCCCGTTCCGCAATCTCGATAGCGGACAGGAGCTTGAGATCCTGTCACGGACAACCTATTACGCTAATGTGCGGTTGCCCGATGGTACGCTGGGCTGGGTGAAGGCCGGTTTTCTCGTTAACGACAAGCCCGCCAAACTCATAGTCGCTGAAACGCGCGCCGAAGCAGACAGGCTTGCCGGGGAACTTGAGAAATTGCGAAGTGCCTTCGCCGCGCCGGCCGCGACCATTGATGCGTTGAACCAGCAAGTTGCCGACCTGCAGGATCGACTTGGTGCCAGTGATGCAAAAGCCGTCGAACTCGGCGAACAAAATACCAGCCTGCGAAATCGACAGTCGCAATACAAGAACAGCATGCCATTGCAGTGGGTTGCTGGTGCTGTTGGTCTCTGTCTGATTGGTGGGTTTCTTGTCGGTCTGTGGTGGGTCGACCAGCGTAGCCGCAGGCGTCACGGCGGTATCCGAATATACTAAACGAAGTATCTAGGCCGCAGCGGTTATACCATCAGAGCAGCCGCCGCGCACTGGTAGTGTGGTACCCGCAAATAACTTGTCGATATCCGTTTGCGATCTGACGTTGCGGGTCTGTTCCAGTTGGTCACTGGTAATGTGCGGTGCGAACAACTTTACGAAGTCGAGCATGTAGCGGCGCAAGACAATGTCCTTGCGAAAGCCTATCCACGTGGTGCTGCGCGGAAATAGTCCTTCGGCATCAATCGCCGTCAAGTCCTGTCGATCCGCGCAATCATCGGCCATGCTGGCGACTATGCCAACACCGAGGCCCATACGTACGTACGTCTTGATAACGTCCGCATCACGCGCAGTAAACACAACATCTGGTTCAAGCCCCTGGTCGGCAAATGCACGTTTCAGTGACGACTGGCCACCGAAACTGAAAACATACGTAACAAGGGGATGCTGCGCCAGGTCGTTGAGCGTCAATTTGCGTTCCAGTTTTGCGAGTTCATGATCATTCGGAACGACAATTTTTCGATCCCAGTGATAGCTCGGTACAAGATACAAACCGCTGAACAGATCATGCGAACCGGTCGCGATGGCGAAATCGATTTCGTTGGCGGAAACCATGTCAGCGATCTGCTCTGATGTGCCCTGGTGCAGATTGAGGTTAACTTTCGGGTAACGTTCTCGAAACTCACGAATAACATCAGGAAGCACATAACGAGCTTGCGTATGTGTGGTCGCGATTGAGAGCGTTCCCTCTTCCTCCTGGTAATAGTCTGAGGCAAGACTGCGAATATTTTCAACCTCCTGCATGATCAGCCGTGATCGATCGATCACTTGCTGGCCGGCCGCGGTGATCCCTCCGAGGCTCTTGCCTTTGCGCGTAAACAACTGCAAGCCGAGTTCTTCCTCAAGCAGTTTTAGTTGTTTGCTGACTCCCGGTTGAGACGTGTACAGCCGATCCGCCGCCGCAGTGATGTTCAGCCCGTTGTCGACGATCGCAAGCAAATATTTGAGTTGTTGTAATTTCATTCTGTGGGTCGTCTTAGCGTCTTCATATGTGACCACGTAACTACGTGATCGTTTCAATCGCGGCCTGACAAATTACGCAAATACCGGGAGTGCCTCTCGGTCATTGACAATAGATGTTGCACAACAGCTGTCGGAGCTATATATAACACATGGTTATAACGATGCAAAATAGCAGTGTTTTTAATGGCTTGCGCTTTCGGTATTAGGCTCTGATGGGAAATTATTTTCGTGTTAGCCTCAGTCCCTTGACTGCAAATAATAAATAGAAGGACCAAAGGATGATCTACGACAATATTCTTCAGACGATCGGTAATACGCCGATCGTGCGTCTCAACCACATGGGCCCAGACCATGTTGAGCTGTACGTCAAAGTTGAGTCATTCAACCCGATGGCGTCCGTGAAGGATCGCCTCGCATTTGCCATCATTAATGACGCGGAGCAAAAAGGTACTTTGAAACCAGGACAAACGGTTATCGAAGCTACGTCTGGAAACACTGGAATTGCATTGGCCATGGTTTGCGCTGCGAAAGGACACCCGTTCGTTGCCACGATGGCGGATTCTTTTTCGATAGAACGTCGCAAGATAATGCGCGGGCTCGGCGCCAAGGTTATTCTGACGCCGGCGGCAGAGCGCGGTAGCGGCATGGTCAAAAAAGCCGAGGAGCTTGCCCGGAAACACGGTTGGTTTCTTGCGAGCCAGTTTGAGAATCCCGCCAACCCCGAGTTCCACGCGAATACAACGGCACCGGAGATCCTTAAAGATTTCGCCGGCAAGCGCCTCGACTACTGGGTTACCGGATATGGCACGGGCGGTACGATGAGTGGCGCCGGCAGAATCCTCAAAGCAGCCCGGCCGGACCTGACGGTTGTTGCAACCGAGCCGGAAGTTGCGACACTGCTCGCGGGTAACGATTGGGCTCCGCACAAGATCCAGGGCTGGACGCCGGATTTCATCCCCAAGGTACTCGATCGTGATGTGTACGATCAGCTGTTATCGGTAAGCGATGATCGTGCAATCGAAGTGTCGCGCGAATTGGCACACAAGGAAGGTATCTTTACAGGTATATCATCGGGCGCGACCCTGGCTACCGCCCTGGACGTCGCCGCAAGCGCTGCAGCAGGATCTGTCATCCTCGCGATGTTGCCGGATACGGGCGAGCGTTACCTGTCGACGCCGCTATTTGAGGGCGTCAATGAAGGTTCGGACGACGACTGGCTGAATTCGCAATAGCTGGCTATCGAGACGAAGCGCCCGCCAATATTTGCAGGCTTTTTACCGTTTCGAACCGAGCACAGCAATATCCCGGCGAAAAAGTGCGTAATTAGCAGATTCTCGGATGAAAACGGGTTCACTTGAGACCCAAGTCACAGCCGGATTTGTGCGCAACTGGCATCGTGGGCGCTTCAAGGCGTATTGCCTTCGCAACCGGATCGAATGTTGTCAGCTGACCTGCACACGCTGCAAACAAGAAAGAATGTAGGCAAGGCGAAAGGCCTGCTGCACTCGCTCGTTCCACGTGCTCAGTGCTTCTGTTTCTATGGCCCGGATCGTAAATGTGTCTGGAGCAGTGACGGCGCAGACGATTACGAGGTGGACAATTTTGTTGTCGATCTGCCTGATGAATTGATTGACGGATCCAGTGGTGATGAGGAAGCAATTCGACGAACGCTCAAGTCCGGTCGAACTTCGCTTGCATTACCTGTTTACGACGACGCCGAAAATCGACTTGGTCTACTGGTCGCGGTATTTTCCCGGAATGCGGGCAAGTCATCTTCATTTAACCCGAAGATGCTCGTTAATATTTTGCGTCCCGCAGTCGACCTTATCGGCGAAAGCCTTGTTCTCGGTCAGAACCTGCAGACCGCTGCGAGGCAAAGCGAACTCATAGAACATGAATTGACACTTGTTTATGAGGTTGACGAAAAGATCCATGGAACGTCTCGCAGTCATGCCGGGCTTGCACAGTTGGTTGGTCAAAGCGGTCGGTTTCTGGGCATCGCGTACAGTGCGTTACTGATACCGTCAAAACGAATTCGCGTTAGCGCGACACACTCGAGCTGGAAAAGCGTCAACCGCAAGATTCTTGATAGATATGTGATTGATCACTTGCTGCCCAAGCTTGAAGGAAAACGCTGGCCTGCCGTTTTTGAAATTCCCGGGATCGATGGCGCGGATGACGTTCCAGATAAGGGCTACCAAACGCTCCTGTGCCCGATCCTGGACAGGCATGGCAATCTCGAGGGAGTTCTGGCCCAGCTGGGACGAATCGATCACGAAGACTTTTCGAAATCCGATCGTCGCTTCATGGCGCATATCGTGCGCAAGGTTGAGTATGTCGTCGAGCAGTCCTTTGATGCGATGACCGGGCTCATGAACCGCTCGGGCTTCGAGGCACAGCTGCAAGAATCGGCCAAGACCTTGTCTAAAGATGATGATGCTCATCAGCTCATTTATTTCGATCTCGACAACCTGCAACTTGTAAATGACACTTTCAACCGCGATGCAGGAGATGCCATCATCTTGCATTTCGCACGCTTGCTTGAAGAGGATTTGTCGCGACATGCCGTCGTATCCAGACTGGCGGGCGATGATTTCTGCATATTGCTAACACATTCTGACACCGACAACGCGGTGCAACTTGCCCAGGCGATTCGAGAACGAGCGCAGCCACTGCGCTACCTTGAAGGTGACAAATCACTGCAGGTGACGATGAGCGTCGGTATCGCCGAGTTCTGCGTAGAGACCGATGCTGGCCGTGCTTTGACGACAGCACGAATGGCATGTGAGGCCGCCAAGGAGCATGGGCGCGATCGCATCGAGGTATATGACGATCAGAACCTGAGCCTGGTCCGCCGCCATGATGACATGCAGTTGGTCACTCGGATTCAACAGGTGCTCGATGGCGATGAGTTCGAGCTGTATGCGCAACCGATCGTGAGCCTCTGCGGCCTCGACGAACACCTGCGATTCGAAATCCTTCTGCGAATGAAAGACGAAGGTGGTGACGAAATTCCGACGAGTTCGTTCTTCTCGGCTGCGGAGCGGTACAAGCTCATGCCCCAGATCGACCGTTGGGTAATATCCAACACGATGGCGAAGCTCTCCAGTGAAGCGGCAGCACCTGCACTGGATAAAGCTAATTTTTCGATCAACTTGTCCGGTCAGTCAATGAGCGATGATGACATTCTGAAGTTTATTAAGGACGAGTTCGAAAACTGTGGGTTACCGGCAGAACGGATTAGTTTCGAGGTGACGGAGTCGGCTGCAGTGTCCAACCTTAAGAAAGCACAAACGTTTATCGACGCATTAAATGCTTGGGGTTGCAGAATATCGCTGGACGACTTTGGTGCCGGGCTGAGCTCCTTCGCGTACCTCAAGAATTTTAATGTCGACACATTGAAAATCGACGGTGGTTTTATCCGAGATATCACCGATAACCGCATATCGGAGTCGATGGTGGCTGCCATTACCCAGGTCGCCAAAGTCATGGAGCTCGAGACAGTCGCGGAGTACGTTGAGACCGAAGAGACACGCCAGCTGATTGCTAAACTGGGTGTGGATTTTGCACAAGGTCATATTGTTGGCCGCCCAATACCGTTGAGCGATGTGCTGCAGCAGCTGCAGGATGACCTGCAGACGTCTACAGCCTAAGCCGCCCTATCGATCTATCAGATCTTCCATGCAATTCGGTGTCGAGCCTCCTGACTCCGGGCTGATAGACTCACCCGCATGGATGCCCAGCAAAATGAAAGGACCGCGCAAGCCGTTAGTGAGCTACCGCCCGAGCTGCATGATGTGGCAACAAGGTGGTTTGAACAGCTTGAAGCGGATCGTGACAGTAACGAAGTGCTGGCGAATACGATTGAGCCGCTTGTCCGGCTTGTGGCCTGCAGCGAGTTCGCAGCAAGAACAGTCATGCGCGAGTGGCGTTGGTTTGCCCAGCATCAAGACTCCTTGCAGCAACCGCCCGACGCATCTTCTCTTGAGCGTTTCGCCGCTGAAGTAGCTTCCAGCAATGAATCGCTTGAGACGGTAAAGCAGCAATTGAGGCGGTGTCGTCACCGTTACATGGTTCATATTTTGTGGCGGGAGATCACAGGCGCCGCGACCCTCGACGAAACGCTGGTGGCACTTTCCGATCTGGCGGATCGCTTGCTTGAGGTCGCAGCTAATTATGCAGAGCAGCAGTTACACGAGCGCCACGGTATCGTGCGTAACGCGGCGGGCGATCCTGTTTCTCTCGTTATCCTCGGCATGGGCAAACTCGGTGGTCATGAGCTAAATTTCTCATCCGATATTGACCTGATTTTTCTGTATCCCGAAGGCACAGAGTCAGACGGTAAGCGCAGCCTGAGTGCAGCCGAATATTTCTCCCGCGTAGCTCGCAATATCATTGCTCTTCTGGACGAGGCAACAGCCGATGGATTCGCCTTTCGCATTGACACGCGATTGCGGCCGTTCGGAGACAGCGGTCCGCCAGTGCTTAGCTTTGCCGCCCTGGAGTCCTACCTTTTACAGCATGGCCGCGGCTGGGAACGATACGCTTATGTGAAAGCACGAATTGTTGGTCCCAGGCCACCGTCAGCGGTTGCGGCGGAGTTATACGGCGACCTTGTTCGACCTTTCGTCTTTCGGCGCTACCTCGACTACGGCGTTTTCGAATCTCTGAGGAAGATGCACGAGCTGATTTCAGCAGAAGTTGCGCGGCGCGATATGGCGGACAACGTCAAGCTGGGGCCGGGCGGGATTCGGGAGATAGAATTCATCGTGCAGTCTTTGCAACTGGTGCGAGGCGGCAGTCAACCAGAGCTGCAGGAGCGGGGGCTGCAAAAAGTGATACCCCGCCTGATCGGCGATCGTGGGCTGACACAGCGCGCCGCCGAGAGCTTGATGGGGGCGTATGCTTTCTTACGGCGTATCGAGAATTTTATCCAGGCGATTCGCGACCAGCAAACACACCAATTGCCGACCGACAGCACCGACAGGGCTCGTCTTTGCGAAGCCATGCGCTTTCCCGATTGGGCGTCCCTGCGCGCTACCCTCGACGCCCACCGCGCTGAAGTTTCAAGGCAGTTCGAGGCGATCGCCTTTCGTGCAGGAACGGAAGTAGTCGAAGAAGGATTCAGGAGCAAATCTGAAGATGTGTGGTCCCGCGATGCTGGTGCAGATGAGTGGCAACACTTCCTGGCGGACGAGGGTTTTGCCCAGGCGCAGGAACTTGCCCTCGAGCTGGAGAAATTCGCTCGCGCACCTGTAGCGACGCAGATCGACTCAATATCCCGACAACGGTTGCGGCAATTCATGCCGAAGTTATTGTCGTTGGTCCGCAGGGGAAAGGAGCCGCTGGTAGCGCTTTCCCGGTCCCTGCTTGTCGTCGAAAAAGTGCTGCGCCGTAGTGCTTACCTCGCCTTGCTTAATGAAAACGAAGCGGCGCTGGATCGGCTTGTCGAGTTGTGTGAGAAAAGTGCCTACGTGGCAGAGCAGCTTGCACGTTACCCGGTGTTGCTGGACGAGCTTCTGGATCCGCGAATCTACTCGGGGCAATTGTCACGGACGAGTCTTGCCGCAGATTTGCGACAACGGCTAATGCACTGCGGTGTCGATGCTGAAGCACAGATGGAGGTGTTGGGTCAGTTTCAGCGCGCCAATCAGTTCCGCATAGCGGTGGCAGATTTTCACGGCACCTTGCCGATTATGAAGGTCAGTGATGCGCTGACAGAGCTTGCCGAAACGGTATTGCAACATGCGCTATACGTGGCCTGGCAAGAGCTCGCCGAAACGCACGGAGTGCCGCAGTTCGTCGTTGCCGACGAGACCCGACAGGCCGGATTTGGGGTGATCGCCTACGGCAAGCTAGGAGGCCTTGAGCTTTCTTACGGCTCGGATCTGGATATCGTCTTTCTGCATGACTCACATGGCGCGCAACAGATGACCAATGGCGCCAGGTCGCTCGATAACACCGTGTTTTTCAGCCGCCTTGTGCGACGCTTGGTGCATTTTTTGACGACGCAGACCGGTTCCGGAGTCATGTACGATATTGACATGCGGCTACGGCCGGACGGGCACTCCGGGCTGCTGGTTACCAGCGTCGACGCGTTCGAACGATATCAACAGGACCATGCCTGGACTTGGGAGCATCAGGCCTTGCTCCGTGCCCGGCCGGTGGCGGGGAGTGAAGCGGTAGGGCACGAATTCGAAAAGATTCGAAAAGATACACTGCAGAACCTGGTGCGTCGCGACGCCCTGCGCGATGATGTGGTTTCCATGCGGCGACGGATGCGTCGCGAGCTGGACAAGAGCAATGCGACCCTGTTTGACATCAAGCAAGGGCAGGGTGGCATCGGCGATATCGAGTTTGTCGTGCAGTATCTCGTGCTGCAGCATGCCAGAGAACACCCTTCGGTCACTGAGTTTTCGGACAATATTCGGCAACTGGATGCGCTAGCCGAGACCGGATGCCTTGGAATTGAAGTCGTTGCTCGCCTGCAAGATATTTACAAGATCTACCGCCTGCGAGTGCACCATCTGGTCCTGAACAATCATAAGGCGCTTGTTCCTGTCGACGAATTTCAGCTTGAGCGCGACTACATTCGCGCAATTTGGCGCGAGCACCTAATGGATGACGGCGAGACGTAGCCGCGAGGTCGGCGCATTGCTTATAATCCGCCATCAATTCACAACGCATATCAGGAAGCAACGTGACCGCCAAAGTCGGGTCAGTCGAAGACAACCTTATTGCTGCAAATTCGCAGCATCGTTACAAAGTGCGGCACAAGGACTTACCCTTGTCCTGCCCGATGCCCGACATGTACTTGTGGAACTCCCATCCGAAAGTCTTCCTACCCATTGAGGACACTGGCGAGGCGAAATGCCCGTACTGTGGAGCACTATATTCACTTGATGAGGCTGAAACACCGTAATTATGCATCGAAAATCTTCTAAAATCGGTAAATGTCGAAAAGATCAAAATATGTCGTTTCTCGTCGATTGACTTTGGCGATTTCGAAAGGTCGTTAAATGTCGTTAATTTCTATAAAAAACGCCAAAATGGCTCGATCGGGAAATGCCAGGATCTCCATTTAAGGGACATCTGAAGAATAGCCCAAGTTCCGCCAGGTTTTATCGTACGGAAAGATCTAAAAGCGCTGATAATTATCATAATAGTCGATAAAGATCTCGAAAATCTATAAAATAGCAAGATATGGAAGAATATCTGAACCGCATCCATGACCGCCAAAAATAGAAAGGGCTTGGGTTTAAAAGGCGTGAAAAATTAACGAAAAATCCGGAAAAGTTAGAATAATGTGCCGAAAAGTAAGAAAAAGCGATTATTGATGAATGTCGACAAAAACACCGTCGCTGCAGTTCTCGAGCGGCATGGCCCAGGTTGTAGCCATTGACCGAGTCGGTCGAAAAGACGCCAAGCGGCGCTATTCTCTACGATCGCTCTGTTATCAGCGAGGTCTCTGAAGAACGGTTCACGCCCTCGGGCTGGTTACATTCTGAACCTGTCAGTGGTTCGCTGCGCTCTGCCGGTCGCGGCAATACGATGTATGTGGGGCACGTTCCGCGGCAGTTTGTACTCAGGCACTTTGTACGCGGTGGGCTGATCGGCAAGCTGGTTCGGGATAGCTACGCCTGGACAGGCGAACACAATACGCGGCCATTCACGGAGTGGCGCCTGCTTGCGAAGATGGCGGACAGCGGCTTGCGAGTTCCGCGGCCGGCCGCGGCCCGTTATCGGCGCCGGGGTCTGATCTACACGGCCGATATCATTACGGTTCGCATACCTGGCGTACAGGCATTATCGAACTTCATTGCGGCGGAGCGTCGGGAGTCCGATTTTTGGTTTGCTCTTGGGGAGGCGATTCAGGGGTTTCATGCGGCCGGCGTGTTTCATGCGGATATGAACGCGTACAACCTGCAGATTGATGCCCAGGGGCACCTTTGGATGCTTGATTTCGATCGTGGCCGCTTGTTGCCGCCGGGTCAGTGGCAGCAAAAAACGCTCAGTCGCCTGCACCGGTCACTGCAGAAAGTCCGCACGCTCGATGCGAAGGTGCACTTTGCCAAACAAGACTGGGATCACTTGCTTGAAGGTTACTTCGACGCCTCAAAATCTGCGTAGTAATCGGGGTAAGTATCTGGCAGACCTTTGAACTTGCGGTGGACCCAAAAGTACTGTTCCGGACAGCACCGAATATGCTCTTCGAGAACCCGTACATATTGCTGCGTATCTTTGACGGCGTCCCCGCAGGGAAAGTCAATCAGAGGTGGCAAGATCCTTAGCAAATATCGTCCATCCGACTTTCTTTCCGGGAAGAAAGGAATGACCCACGCTTTGCCGAGGCGCGCCAGTGTTGATGTTGCGGTTGTGTGCATTGACGGCACACCGAAAAAAGGAACTACCTCCGCGCCCTTGCGGTTATAGCTTTGATCCGGTGCATACCAGACTATTCTGCCATTGCGCAGGCTTCGTACCATGCCCTTGATGTCTCGCTTTTCGATGGTGTTTTCGATGGATCGCTCGCGCCCCGTGAGCAGAATCTCCGTTATGAACGGACTGCGGTTCTTGCGATACACCGCGTCGATTCGTGGGGCGTTTAGCTTGAGTACACGGCCACTGAGTTCAAGTGTCGTAAAATGAGCACTCAACAAAATGACACCATTGCCTTCGTCGAGGGCTCTCTGCAGGTGTTCCAGGCCGATGATGTCAGTCAATTCAGTCAGGTGTTGGTCTGATGCCCAACGGCCAAGACCCATTTCGATCAAGGACATGCCGAGCGCTTCGAAATGCTGCCGGGCAAGGGCATCGCGCTCTTCAGTCGACATGTTAGGAAAGCACAGTTCCAAATTTCGTTTGACGATCGCGCGGCGCTTGCCCGCCACGTGGTAACCAGCCTTGCCGATGTATCGCCCAATGCCCAGAGCCAGCTTGTGTGGAAGCCAGCATATGACGCGTAATAGCCCGAGCCCTAGCCAGGTCGGCCAGTACGCCGGAGCGACGTAGGAAGAAAGCGGTTTACGATTGTCAGCCATCGCAGTTGGAGCTTATGAACAGCAATGGTGAGAGTCCAGCGATTTCGAAGTAGTCAGCGCAGGACGTTATTCAGACATGCCGTCGATGTAGTCATCAGGATCGGTAGCTTCTTCGTCCGGTGTCGGTATTTCCTCGATGATCTCGGCCGGCGCCTCATCCGTCTGAATGCCGACATGGAATGCAGCAAACCCGGGCATTACGACCTGGTTGCGGGCCATGCCAATAATCCGACCCGCGTACGGCGACCGCACTTCCGCTCTCGCGTTGTTCATCGGGTCGGTAATCGTGCCAAGTAGCGTGCCCTTGCGCACGGTGCTTCCAAGGCTGACATCAGCCAGCAATATTCCGCCATTGTCGGCGCGCACCCACGAAGAACGATAATAAACAGGTTCAGGCCGACCCCAGGAACGGTTCTTCTTGATCATGCCGAGCGTATAAACGAGGGTCTCGATACCCTTAACGCCATGTTTGACCTCGCTAAGCTCAAGCTGTGATGGGCCACCAGCCTCAAGTGTAACTGTCGGAATGCCAGCCCTGGTCGCGGCGTAACGCAATGTGCCAACCGCCGGAGTGCTGTGCAGGATTACCATTGAGCCAAGACCCTGCGTGAGCGTCACGACGTCGGGATCGCGAAGGTCGGCGCGTATCTGCGGCAGATTCGCGCGCTCGAACGAGCCAGTGTGAACGTCGATCAGGGCGTCGCAGCCCGCGATGACATTCATGAAGAAGGAGTGCGCAATTCGTGCGGCTGCACTGCCGTTGGGGTTGCCTGGAAAGTAGCGATTCAGGTCGCGACGGTCAGGAAGATAGCGCGAGCCACGCCGAAACCCCTGCACGTTCACAATCGGTATTCCGATTACGGCACCCGAGACTTTCGACGGAACAAGGTCATGTAAAACCCGGCGAACCATCTCAATTCCGTTGAGTTCATCGCCGTGAACGGCCGCGGTCAGGCAAAGGGTCGGTCCCGGAAATGCGCCATTTACCACAAGTACTGGAGTTGAAACGGGCACACCTTCAAAGAGCTCTGTCGCCGACCAGGAAAGTCGTTCTGCAGATCCGGGCAGGATTTCTGCGCCAAGAAACTGCAGCGGTTCCGCGAGACCTTCCGCCGAGTTAACGGCATCGGCCAAAGGGATTGCCGGACGCTCTGCTACAACCGGATCGACCATTTCTTCCGCTGCAGCTGCAACTTCACTGGAACGCGAGTCGACGTCGTCGGTCGTATCTTCCAGGATGTCGGCGCCGTTATCGCCGGGATCGACAGCGACTTCGCCCGCCATCGCCAGGCTTGTAGCGAACACAAGCCAGGCCGCGCTGAAACAGGCAGCCAGTAAGGTCCGGGATGATCGGGTAAGTCTCGTCATGGGCTCGCGAGCCTCTTGTCCTTGCCAATAAAGACGTTGCTGTCGCTGGCAAGGCTCTTTAGCATGCTTAACAATAAGGTAATTTCCTGTATTTTTCTGTGAACTAATCAATAATTTACGATTGAAACTTGATTTAACTTAAATGACAAGAAAAAATCGATATAGTTTATTTCTGATCCTGCTCACCTTTGCTGTTGCAAATGCGGATGAGACATTTCCACAGCCCGCTGAACTGCAGCGCGATGTCGATTTTTGGGTAAGCATTTTCACGCACTACAGAACTGATCAGGGTGTCTTGCATGACAATCGGAATCTGGCGGTTGTTTACGAGCGTGTAGACCTGCCGGCGAAGATGAGTCGCCGCGACCGTCAGCGTCAGGTCAAGCAACGGCGTGAAAAATTACAGGCCGTGCTCAGGACGCTGGCCAGCGGCAAGCGCAACGCCCTGAGCGCAGAAGAAGCACGCGTGTTGGCACTGTGGCCTGACGACGTAAGCAATTCGACGCTGAGGGCGGCGAGCAAACAGATCCGCTATCAGCAAGGCTTGAAGGATCGCTTTCAAGAGGGGTTGGTTCGCGCAGGCCGTTATCGCGCCCACATAGAAAAAGAGCTCTCTGCCCTCGGTGTACCGGTTGAACTGGCAGCATTGCCGCATGTTGAGTCTTCATATAATACGGATGCACGCTCGCACGTCGGTGCATCCGGTATATGGCAGTTCACGCGCAGCACGGGTCGAAGATTCATGCGTATTGATCACGTCATCGACGAACGCAACGATCCGTTCGCCGCAACGCAGGCCGCCGCAAGACTTCTTGCTTACAACTATTCGATCACCGGCAATTGGCCTATGGCGATCACCGCTTACAACCACGGTCTTGCCGGTGCGCGGCGCGCGATGCGCAAATACGGCGACACTGCGTATGCGGACATCCTGCGCAAGTACGACGGCAGGACCTTCGGATTTGCGTCAAGGAACTTCTATGTCGCATTTCTCGCGGCGAAGGAGGTCGATCAGAATGTGGAAAAGTACTTCCCTGGCCTGGCAGCAGCTCGTGCGACCGACTTCGAGGAAGCTAAACTGCCGGCCTATATCGCGGTCAAGGAACTGACCGCAGCGCTTGGCGTTACGCCGGGGCAACTGGCCGCGCACAACCTCGCTCTTCAGCCGACGGTTTGGCAAGGCAGCAAGCACGTGCCAAAAGGTTTCGAAATTCGTTTGCCGAAGACGATGCTCGATGCGCCCATCGACAATCTCATCGCGGACATTCCAGGTGATAAATGGCAAACGGCGCAATTGCCGGACCTGTTCCATACGATTGCGCGAGGAGACACTTTGTCGCAGATCGCAGAGACTTATCACACGCGGGTTTCGACGCTCGTTGCTTTGAACGGTCTTGGCAGTGCGGGCCGTATTCGCGCCGGTCAGCGGCTGCGCTTGCCGGCAGCCGGGCCGGCACCGTCCGCCGTGGTTTCACAATCAACGCAGGCCGCCGCGGTCGAAGCCGCGGTCGTGGCTAATGTTGACGCGCCAGCCGAGGGTTCGGCGGGTGTTGAGGAGCCTGCGCCTTCCGCACTGATTGGTGGTCTCGCTTCATCGTTGTTGGGTACTTTGCAGACAGCCCTGTTGTCCGATCCGAGTGACTACAGCGTTGCGACTGACAAGACGATCGAAGTGCACCCGCTTGAGACCTTGGGTCACTACGCGGATTGGCTCGGTATACGAACGCAGCGACTGCGCGACATCAACGGCCTGGCGTTTCGAACACCGGTCGACGTTGGTAATCGGATTCGTCTCGATCTGGACGTCGTCGACGCAAAGACCTTCGAGGATCGAAGGGTGGCATTCCACCGAACACAACAGGATGGCTTCTTCCGCAGCAACATTATTACGGGTGTCACAGAACATGTGATTTCCGAGGGTGAGTCCATCTGGATCCTCTCGCTCAGAAAATACGATGTGCCGGTGTGGCTGTTCCGGCAATACAATCCGGAGCTGGATTTGCACAATGTCAGGCCGGGCGTAACGGTCAGTTTTCCGCTACTGGCGCCGGTGGATGCTTCGTGATTCGACGATGACACGACTCATTCTCATACGACTATTGCCGCTCGGACTGCTCTTTGTAGCAGCCGTGGTGTGGATCGATGATGTCCAGGAAGGTGGCCCGTACGTAATGCGTAATTTATTGCCGCCGGCCATAATATTGTTGCTTGCAACATTTACCCTGGTTCGTGGCGCTGGCACGTGGACGGGAGCGGGGTGGCGTCTGCCAATGGGTACGCTCGGTTACTCCATCCCGGCGCTTGGACTGTCGATTTACCTGCACTACGCCTATTCGGTCAACCTGAATGATTTGTTTACTGACTCGGCGAGCCCCGGGCAGCTGTTTCGCTTTCTTCCCTTGTACACGCTTGTGGCTGGCGGTATCGGCTTCGCAATCGGCTGGATAGTCGGACGAAATTTGTGAATGTCGACGTTTTACTGTTACACCGGTTTTGCTAGTCTTCCAGCAACCAACATTTCGCTAACAAGGTATATTCCAAACGCTTGCAAATGATCAGGTCGCCACAACGCATTATTTTCACCGTATTCCTGCTACTCACCTGGCAGGGCACGTCGTATGGCGGTCAATTCCCCGTTGCGGAGAAGATCATTGTTGAGAAAGCTGAGCGCAAATTGCACCTGATCATAGACGGCGAGCCGTTTCGTACTTTCGATATTGCATTAGGCATTCGTCCGGAGGGCGACAAGGAGCATGAGGGGGACTTCAAAACTCCGGAAGGTGCTTACTGGCTTGATACCCGCAATCCCGACAGTGAGTTTTTCTTGTCGATTCATGTTTCCTACCCGAATGTAGACGATGCACGACGAGCCAGATCCAAAGGTCTGGAGCCGGGCGGCGCGATCATGATCCACGGCCAGCCAAACGAGCCGACGCGGTCCGAGGCCTACTATCGTACCCAGGACTGGACGAATGGCTGCATCGCAGTATCAAACTCCGACATGATTGATATTTGGCTCATGACGCCCGATAACACGCCAATCGAAATCAGACCCTGACTGGCAATCCCTTGTCTAGTATCCAAACTGTAGACGCCGAGGTTCGGCCGGTAGGTAGCCTTGAGGTCCTCTCAAAGCTCGAAGTCGATCAGCTTCGCTGCAGCAGTGAGGGCGGCCTCTACACCCTGTTACGGCGTTGCATGCTCGCTGTCCTCAAGTCCGGCAGTAACGAGGACGACGCGCGTGCAATGCTCGAGCGCTATCGGGATTTCAGCGTCGGTTTCATCCAGCCGGACCGCGGACTCAAGCTGGCGTTACTTGGGGCGCCGAAAAGGGCTTTCGTCGACGGGAAGATGATTCGTGGCATCCGCGAACTGTTGTTTGCCGTGCTGCGGGACATCGTTTATACGCGCAACGAGATTGTCGATAGCGGTCGCTTCGACCTGGAATCGAGTGGCGGCATCACTGACGCGGTGTTTCATATCGTCCGCAATGCCGGGCTGCTGGCGGTGCCCGCCGAAGTAGACCTGGTGGTCTGCTGGGGCGGCCACGCAATCAGCCGTGACGAGTATGACTACACCAAGCTGGTCGGTTACGAGCTCGGGCTGAGGGGCCTGAATGTTTGTACGGGATGTGGTCCCGGTGCCATGAAAGGGCCGATGAAGGGCGCGACGATAGGTCATGCCAAACAACGTATTCGCAATGGCCGCTACGTCGGCATCACGGAGCCGGGCATCATCGCTGCCGAGTCGCCGAACCCAATCGTCAATTCGTTGGTAATCATGCCGGACATGGAGAAACGGCTTGAAGCATTCGTTCGGGTTGGACATGGCATTGTCGTCTTTCCAGGCGGCGTCGGAACAGCCGAAGAGATCCTCTTCCTGCTGGGTGTACTTTTGCACCCGGATAACCGGGAGCAACCCATTCCGATGGTCATGACCGGGCCGCCGTCCGCAGAGCCGTATTTTCGAAAGATTGACGAATTCGTCGGAGCAACCCTGGGTCCGGAAGCACAACAACGTTACTCCATTGTCATAGACGATCCGAGTCGGGTGGCGCGCATGGTGCACTCGTCGCTGAGTGATGTGCGCGATTTTCGAACCCAGCACGGTGACGCTTATTACTTTAACTGGCGTCTTGCCATCGATACAGAATTTCAAAAGCCGTTCAAAGCGACTCACGATTCGATGAGTGCTCTTGAGATCCACGAGGACCTGCCGCGGCACATTCTTGCGGCCAATCTGCGGCGCGCCTTTTCAGGGATTGTGTCGGGTAACGTTCGTGAAGATACGGCGGTGCTTATCGGTCAGCGTGGCCCCTTCGAAATCAACGGCTCAGCATCGATCATGCAGTTGATGGACGATTTGCTGGCTGCTTTTGTCGAGCAACAACGCATGAAAATCTCTGGTGGTGATTACTCACCTTGTTATCGCGTGTCCTGACTTTGCTCTCCGATTAATGTCGTTTGCACGAGTTATTCGTCGCACAATAAGCGTGATTAAGTAAAAACGCGATATAACATATTGAAAAATAAGTAAAAAAGACCGAACTGCATTGTGATGCAGTTCCTGTGATTTATTCGGTGAGACGCATAGCATTTGTTCAAAGGACTTACTGAGCAAAGACATGCCAGATAGCAAGCACCTTCGATGGATGGACGACTACAGCACGGATGCAACGTCGCCAGCCGATGAATCGACTGAGGCGATAACGCCAAGCCAGCCAGCTGCGAACGATGCGGACGGATGGAAGCAGTATCGTAAGTGGATATCCAAGGCACCGGCACCTCGCGGCCGTCGTGTCGGAATTGATCCGGCGCTGTACACGTGGAAGGGCTATCGCAATTGGTCCGAACAAGTGAAACGCGACTGGCAACCCGAACCAGGTGATGACGCCGAATAGACTTCAAGGTAGACTGGAACTAATTTTAAAACGCCGACTTTTTGTCGGCGTTTTTTTTGCGAAGTTTTAAAGGGCAGCAAGTGTGATGACAGTCACTAATTTTATGTCGACCCGGCGTCATTCAGAAGCGGTACTGCGTCTGATTTTTCGAGATTAGACAGGTCACTCGACAACTTCTAAACGAAGCTGTGATCTGCCTCACGGAGGCAGAGCATTTAGCTACTTATAGTCGATCTTACTGATGCTTTCAAAGCGATTTAAATAGTATGTCAAATAAGTACAAGGAAACTGAGTCGCCAGTGGTTTTTCTTAAAAATGAAGCCGCCAGGCAGCGTTGGGAATTGTTCCATCGGGCTATCGCTCACGCGAAACAATCGAACAACGACACGCTGAATGAGGCGGATCCGAACGCGGTCGACGCCGAAAGCATTCGTCCTCTGCTAACTATCGTTCGCTAGCGGATTAGCATGGAACGGTTAATTCAATGGCTTGATGACCTGGACGACCTCGTCTATATGCTTGGCCTCGTCGGTGAGAGATTTCGCAGAGGTCTTAGGTCATTGTTAATGACCTGTTTCTTACTAACCATCCAGATTGGCGGCGTCCTGCTCGCTTTGCGGCATCCGCCACTTGCTATGGCCACAGCGATGCTCCTGTTCGTGTCTCTTTTCTACCATTCGGTTACTTCATCCCATCAGCCCCTTGAAATAGGCTGACAAGCCCCTATCGTGTCTGACTCGATGCTGCCGAATTTCGTCGGTGGCACAGCGATATTGATGTGGGAGAGATACAGGCGTGAGCACCGAGACGGGCCGGGAAACACTCGGCTTCCAGACCGAAGTACGTCAGCTCTTGAAGCTGATGATCCATTCTCTTTACAGTAACAAGGAGATCTTCCTTCGGGAGCTGATTTCCAATGCCTCAGATGCGGCCGACAAGCTGCGCTTCGAAGCGCTTGCTGTACCGGACCTCCTGGGTGAAGACACCGAGCTCAAGATCAGAATTGAGTCCGACAAGGATAACAACACGATCACGGTGATTGATAACGGTATCGGCATGTCACGTGACGAGCTCGTTGAACATCTCGGTACGATCGCTCGATCCGGTACGTCCGAATTCCTGCAACAGATGACAGGTGATCAGCAAAAAGACGCACAACTGATCGGACAGTTTGGCGTCGGTTTCTATTCGACTTTCATCGTCGCGGACAAGGTCGTTGTCGAGTCTCGTCGGGCCGGGCTCCCGGCGGATGAGTCCGTACGTTGGGAGTCGGATGGCCAGGGCGAATTCACAATTGAGAACATAGAACGCAGCGAACGGGGCACAGCGGTCACACTTCATCTCAAAGAAGGAGAATCGGAATTTGCCGAGCCGCTGCGAATAGAGAACCTGATTCGCACTTACTCAGATCACATCGCGTTCCCGGTAACTCTGGCGAGCGTCTCTGAAAAAGATCAGGAACCGAGGGTTGTCAACGCGGCCACGGCACTGTGGACGCGATCACGATCCGAGATCGAAGATGACGAATACAAAGAGTTTTACAAACACCTGTCGCATGACTTTTCTGATCCGGTGACATGGAGTCACAACCGTGTCGAGGGTAAGCGCGAATATACTAGTCTTCTCTATATTCCGGCGAATGCGCCTTTTGATCTTTGGAACCGGGAAGCACCACGCGGACTCAAGCTGTATGTGCAACGCGTCTTCATCATGGACGATGCGGAGCAGTTTCTGCCGCTGTATCTGCGCTTCGTCAAAGGTGTGGTCGATTCTTCAGACCTGCCGCTAAACATATCGCGGGAATTGCTGCAGCAGAACCCGGAGCTGACAGCAATGCGCAGTGCGTTGACGCGCCGCGTTCTGGACATGCTGAGCAAGATGGCGACCGAGGCACCGGAGGACTATGCGAAATTCTGGGGCGAGTTTGGCTCGGTCTTGAAAGAGGGCGTGGTCGAAGATCATGGAAACGTCGATAAGCTGGCCCGACTATTGCGGTTTTCAAGCACCCACACTGAGGGTAATGCCCAGGATCAGTCGCTCCAGGACTATGTTGAGCGTGCTTCGAAAGGTCAGGACAAGATCTATTACGTGCTGGCAGAGAATCACGCAACGGCCGCAGCCAGTCCGCACATTGAAGGTTTAATGGACAGGGGAATAGAGGTACTGCTGCTAACCGACCGAATTGATGCATGGCTTGTTGACAGCCTCAATGAGTATGAGGGCAAGACATTGGTTGACGCCGGTCGCGCCGATATCGAACTTCCGGAGGGCGAGGGGAAAATTACCCAGGAAACGATGGATGATGAACACAAACCCTTGCTCAAGAAGGTCAAGAAAGTACTCAAAGATCGAGTCGAGGCCGTGCAGGTAAGCCGACGCCTTGTTGAATCACCGGCCTGTGTTGTTGCCGGCGAAAGCGAACTCAACCCGCAGCTGCGTCGCATGCTCGAAGCAAGCGGCCAGTCTCTGCCTGAATCAAAGCCTATTCTGGAGATAAATGTTAAGCATCCATTGGTCATGCGCCTGTCGGCCGTGAGCGATGACAAGCGATTCAGTGAAATTGCAAATATCGTGCTCGACCATGCGTTGCTGGCTGAAGGATCACAGCTCGACAACCCGGCCGAATACGTCAAGCGTATGAATGCCTTATTGCTCGAACTTGATTCGAATGCGGCCTCGGGATAAAACAGCAACTGACATGACGGCAAAGAAAGCAGATAAGAGTACGCTCAGATCGGAACTAAGTGACGAGCAGTACGCGGTAACCCAGGAAAAAGGTACTGAGAGAGCGTTTACGGGCAAGTATGTCGATCACAAGCAGGATGGTACGTACCGTTGTGTTTGTTGCAATGCAGAGCTGTTTTCTTCGACGCATAAGTACGATTCCGGGTCGGGATGGCCGAGCTTCTGGCTTCCGCTTGCGGGAGATGCTGTACGCACGGTGGTCGACACAAGCCATGGGATGGCTCGAGAGGAGGTCGTATGTAGTCAGTGCAATGCGCATCTCGGGCACGTTTTCGGAGATGGACCGCAACCGACAGGGCTGCGATATTGCATCAATTCGGCATCACTGGATTTCGACGGTTCAGAATGAGCCCCTTTTCATATTTATCCAAAGGCAATACATGATGAAGATCAGCCACACCATGTTCGCGCTCGTTCTGGCGACAGCTATAGCCGCATGCGGCCAGCAAAGTGACCCGGCAAGCGACGCGGCTACAGACAACGCAGCAACCGAGGACCAAGCGGTGACTGAAAACGAAACCAATGACACCGAGTCTTTCGAAATTACAGCGGGCCTCAGTGCGAAAATCCTCAAGAACGGGTACGGGCGCGCGGCCGAAGCTGGCGACATGGTCGACGTGCATTACACGGGCTGGTTATTTGATGAAGCAGCAGCTGATAATCGTGGTGACAAGTTCGACAGCTCGGTCGACCGTGGCGAATTATTCTCGTTTCCGCTTGGTGCTGGCCGTGTGATCCAGGGTTGGGATCAGGGTGTGCTTGGAATGTTAATTGGTGAAAAACGTGAGCTGACAATTTCGCCGGAAATGGGGTATGGAGATCGTGGTGCCGGTAACGTAATTCCTCCCGGTGCGACACTCATATTCGAGGTCGAGCTTTTCAGCTTGCTTGGGCCCGGCGACTCAGAGTGACGGTTGCAGTAGTTCGAATTCGATTCGTCGGTTGAGGCCACGGCCGACCACGGTTGAATTGTCCGCGACAGGTTCGGACGATCCAAGGCCAGCCACAACAAGACGGCTTGCATCAATGCCGCGAGCAGTGAGGTGGTCGGCAACCGCCTGCGCACGGGCACGGCTCAGTTGCCGGTTCCAGGTCTCATCGCCGGTCGCGTCGCTATGGCCCCGTATCCCAATGGTTCCAGCACGGCAGTCGTGCGCGACCTCGACAATTCGATCCAGAGTTTTGTACGAGGAAGTGCGGATTTCAACACTGGACTGACGGAAATCAATGGCCATGCCGAGCGACTGGGCGAATGCGCGCTCGCACAATGCTGACAGCGAACTGACGTCGTCAACGATAACTACGTCATGATCGATCGTCATCTGTTCAGGCAATGCCTTGCGCAGTGCGTTGAGGCGTTCATACCAGAGCTCAGGTGTTGAGGAGACACCATGGACCTTTAATGAGTGCTGTGTGACTGTTGCGCTGGCTGACTGAGTTGCGGCGAAGGCAGAGAGAAGCCGCGTGGTCAGGGGTACCCAGTCATCGCTCAGTGCCACACCTGGCCGGTAGCGAAGTGTAGGTTCGCGTGTACTGAATTCACTCGCGATAATCCTTGCAAGGGCCAGCTCATGTTTGGCAGAGGCGGTGAATCCGCTCAGCACAAGTTGGCCGCGGTGATATTCAATCGAGAAATCCGCGGGATCCAGAGCTGAGGCATCGCCTGCCAGATTGCCTGGCGAGTTTATCCCCTGGTCGATTGAAACTGAAACCAACAGGCCGGCTGCCAGCAGTAACGCAAACGCCAGGACCTTTAGACGATGCCGACCCGCGAACAAAACCTAGCTACCGACTTTTTGGTCGTGCAGGTCCCTGGCCTGGCCAATCCAGTCTTCGCGGTAAATACGGCTGCGAAAACCCTTCATACGGTGAGCGACCCGATCGATATCGTACTCACTCATCTCGGCGATTTGGTTGAAGCGCAAAATGCCCATTTCGTTCAGCGTCTTTTCAATCGCGGGTCCAACACCCTTAATGAGTTTGAGGTTGTCACGCGCATTGCCGTTCAGGAGATTATCGACGTCCTCATAGCTTTGGTCCGTGGAGTCTTCTGCCTGAAGCTCCGATTCACTAAGCTCGACCGCGACGCTGGACGTTTCTTCGATTGGGTCGTTTGACGCATCAAGCCCGTCCTGCATCGCTTCCGGGTCCACCGGTTCGACTCGCGTCTGATCCGAACCGACCATGGACTCCAGAGCCTCAATCCGTTCGCGTGCAACGCCAAGCTCTGCTTCGAGAGATTCGGCTTCCTCATTTCTTCTCTGGTAGCGCTCGATTAGCGGCGGCAGCCTGTTCTGCCAGTTCTCAAGTTCGCGGCTCAGGTCGAATATCTTGTCATCGCGGTCCTTGATTGCGGCGCTTTCGTTATCTGCTTTGGCAACTCTGTTCGCAATATCGCGCTGTAAGCGATCCCGCTGCGTAACGGCCACCTCAAGGTTGCCGCGGATGTCCTTGATCTGTCGTTGCAGTTCGTCGCGTCGCTCGAACGTTTCCTTGAGGGCATTGGACAGTTCGCTGGCGCGCATCTTCGCGTCTCTGTTCGAAGCCTGAAACTGGCTGTTCTGGTCCATCAGGCTCTTGTTCTGCTCCAGTAACCGATCGTGCTCACTGCGTTGTGCCTTAAGCTGCTCCTGCCAACCCGCATTGATCGCGGCTTTTTCTGTCGTAGTTTGATTGCCGCGGACAAGCCAGCCAATAATCACGCCGACAATTAGCGCGCCGGCCAGAAGAGTGATGTGCGTGACTGTGATTTCGGGCATATAGGTCAGTCCTTACGAGGCGAGCCTTTGCGTGTCGATCTCGCTGAGTACGTCGCGGATTTGCGCAACGGCCCATTCAATCTCGGTTTCGTCAATTATTAACGGTGGCGCGAGTCTTACGACTGTCGCGTGCGTCTCTTTGCACAACAAGCCGCGATCCATCAGGGCTTCACAAATCTCGCGCGCACTGCACATCGTCGGATCGGTTTCGATGCCTATAAACAAACCTCGGCCCCTGACTTCGCGGACCAGTGGTGAATCTATCTCCCGTAGCGCGTTGATCAGGCGATCTCCCATTCGTGCACTTCTCGCCGGCAGATCGTCTTCAACAAGGATGTTCAGCGCTTCCAGCCCTATAGCTGCCGCCAGCGGGTTGCCGCCGAACGTGCTGCCGTGGTCACCAGGTGTAAACACCTCCATGACATCGCGGCGACTGAGGAACATCGACACCGGCAAGATGCCGCCGCCGAGAGCCTTGCCCAGAATCAGGCCGTCCGGATGAACATCCTCGTGCTCGCATGCGAGTAAGCTGCCTGTGCGCCCGAGTCCGGTCTGGATTTCATCGGCGATCAACAGCACCTTGTGTTTGCGGCACAGTTCCTCTGCAGCTTTGAGATATCCCGGCGGCGGCACGATGATGCCGCCTTCGCCCTGGATAGGTTCAACGAGAAACGCCGCTGTGTTTTCATTGATGGCAGCTTCCAGCGATTTGATGTCACCGTATTCGACGAGTCGAAAGCCCGGCGGAAACGGCCCGAATCCATATTGGTATTGAGGCTCGTCGGACATCGCAACGATTGCTATCGTGCGACCGTGGAAATTGCCTGTACAGGCGATGATCTCGGCCTTGTCAGCGGCGACACCTTTCACGGTATAGGCCCACTTCCGAGCCGCCTTGATAGCCGTCTCAACGGCTTCAGACCCGGTGTTCATGGGCAAGGCCATATCCTGGCCGGTTAACGTGCACGCTTTCTCGAGGAACGGGCCCAATTTGTCCGTATAAAACGCCCGTGAGACGATATTCAGGCGCTCGACTTGTTCTTGTACGAGTTTCACAAGGCGAGCATGGCCGTGTCCATGGCTGACCGCCGAGTAGGCGCTCATCATGTCGAGGTACTTCTTACCTGCCTCATCCCAGACATAGGCACCCTCCGCGCGGGTTAATACCACGGGCAGCGGGTGGTAATTCTGTGCACAATAACGTGCTTCGAGATCGATGCTGTCACTCATGCCATTACCGGTCAGCGCGATCGCTCGGCTTCCACATCCAGTATAAAGTCAGAATTTTACAGCAATAACATCCACTTAAGCTAATACAAATAGGACCAAAAGGTACTCAGACCAGTGCATCTCCGATTGGGAACACAGACAAAATAGAACGAAAGATGCTTAGATCACCGCAAAACTCATCAGGAAAACAGGTCCGGTTCGCACCGTGAACAGATTACCGCGATCACAAAAACTCATGTTGCAAGGCCCGGTCGGAAGGCTCGAGTCGATTCTTGATGTTCCCGGGGATGCCGAAATCGTCGGCGCAGCTGTCGTTTGCCACCCGCATCCGCAACATGGCGGGACGATGCACAACAAAGTGGCGCACACGCTTGCGCGAGCTTTTGCGCGGTCTGGCTTCGAGACATTGCGATTTAATTTCCGCGGTACTGAGGCGAGCGAAGGCCAGTATGACGATGGTATCGGCGAACTGGATGATGCGCTCGCCGCGCTTGATTGGATGCGGGAGCGTCGTCCCGGCGGACCGTTTTGGCTGGCAGGGTTCTCATTTGGCGCGGCAATTGCTATTCGCGCCGCTGTCAAAGTTGAGGTAAACGGGCTAGTGAGCGTCGCGCCGGCGGTAAGCAGGTTTGCTAACGACATGGCAGATCAGCCGAAGTGTCCCTGGCTGGTGATGCAGGGTGACGAAGATGAACTTGTCGATATTGAGGAAACTCTGGCTTGGCTGAATGCCCTGGAAGCGGGCCCTGAGTTGCTCGTGCTTGCTGGCGCGGAGCACTTTTTTCACGGCAGGTTGAATGATGTCCGTGAAGCGGTCATGGACTTCATCGCGCGAAATGGGGGCAGTGGCCCTGAATAAAAAAAGCCGGGGCATGCCCCGGCTTTTCGTAACGCCTGGTGAGATTCAAGCAGTCAGACCATATCCTTCAGGCCTTTCAGGGCCGTAATCTTGACGACTTTGGATGCAGGCTTGGCCTTAAACATCATTTCTTCACCTGTAAACGGGTTAACGCCCTTGCGCGCCTTCTTAGCGGGTTTCTTTACAACTCGCATTTTCAAAAGACCAGGGACGGAAAACATACCCGGCGCGCCACGACCGCCGAGGTTTTTCTTGATTTGACCATTGAGCGAATCGAATACGGCGGCAACGTCTTTGCGTGCCAATCCGGTGTCGTCAACGATCTTTGCATAGATTTCTGATTTGGTAGGTGGCTTCTTGGTGTTCGCTGCCATGAAAAAATGACTCCTCAAAGATACAAAAAGCGGGTGTTACCCGCGTCAAAAGCAGCGCGACGATAGCACAAGTTCGGCGGTCACGTAACCGCAAAGCGCGCCTTTATCAATAGGATTGATGAACGATCAGAGCTGGACGATATCAGTCAGTAAAAAATTGACGCTTGAAGCGGACGTCGGATGACTTGTCGCTACCATCAGGCATTACGCTGATATCGAAGATCAGAGTCTCTCGATTCGCCACGGGCACTTCGCCGATGTAGTAGATAGCGTCTTGCTCTTTGATCTCGCGCATCGTGACACTCTTGAGTTGGCCCGTAAGGTTCACGGTCTTGACCGTGACCGCTGCGGCCACGGGGCTGTTGGTCGCCTCTTCCAGAACAGAGACATTCAGCATCGCGCGGTTCTTGCTGCGCACAATGTTGTAGGCGCGCGCCACTTCGGGTGGCAATTGATCCGTCGACTGGGCACTGAAATGAACAACATGATCGCCAATGTCAGTACTTGTGGCACCCGCTGGCTGCGCTTCCGGAACAGCGCTTGACTCGGTCGGCCCGCCACAGGCAGACACCAGTCCGAGTAATGACAAAGCGATAAGAATTTGCTTGTTTTTCATGATACTCGCCTCCGGCTGCGGCAAATACTATAAACCATTTGCTACTCGTGTCGCGACCGGCAGGTCGCCAGGCACCTCTATCGGGCCTGCCAAAGAGACTTGTTTGTTGCGGTGCGTCAACCCTCGGGTCAGGGTGATGCGCGACTGCGGCACGCCCAAATAGTCGGCCAGCAAACCGATAACAGCCTTGTTGGCTTTGCCATCGGTTGCCGCGGCCGTGGTTCGCACGCGCAATTGTCCGTGTTCCACGCCTTGAATTTCGTTCTTACTTGCGCGCGGCTGAACCCTCACCTGCACGATCAGATTTTCACCCTGCCATCGTGCAACGCTGCGATCGATGTTGCTCAAATCTGGAAGGGTCGAAGTGTGCTTAAGAATATGGCGGCAGCCTGCAAAGCGATGATTGCGAAGATCGGGGAAATGTCGAGCCCACCTATCGGGCGTATAAGGCGTCTGAACGGTGCCATGACGGGTTCGACAAGCATAGAGATAAACGCGGTGGCCGGGTTGTATGTGCCGGGTGCGATCCAGCTCAATATGATGTAGATGAAGATCGCAAAGGTAAACAAGCGCAACGACAGCAAGACAAGGTCGATCAACGACGTTAGGGCGACGGGTCCGATCGTTGGCGTCACCGCGCTAAGTGTCAATATTATTAGCAAGGTCAGATACTGGATAGCGAAGGCGACTACAACGGTGGCGGTATCCAGACGTCCGATGGGTGGAATTATTCGCCTTACCGGAACCACGAGCGGAGAGGTTATTCGCAGAATGCCCTGTGCGATAGGATTTCGGAAATCTGCTCTAAGCCACGGCAACCAAAAGCGCAACAGCATGACCAGCAGAAACAGCTGCGCAAGAGTACTGATGATAAAGATAAGTGCGGGTTTCATTGACCGGATGTCTCTGCCAGTTCGACGGCTCTTTGCCTTGCGGCCGCAATTGCTGCTGCAAAGATATCACGAACGTTCTTGTCGTCGAAGACCTCAAATGCCGCAGCCGTCGTGCCGCCCGGTGAGCGCACATGCGCGATCATTGCTTCCATCGATTCGCCGCTCACGGCCGCGAGCGAGGCAGATCCTTGCGCCGTATCCATTACGAGCTTGTGGGCGGCCTGTGAGTCCAGGCCGAAGTCTTCTGCAGATTGAATCAATATGTCAATTAACAAATAAAAGTAGGCGGGACCCGTTCCCGATATCGCTGTAACGGCATCGATATCACCTTCATCCGCGACGTGCACAACGCTGCCTACCGCAGACAAAATTTCAGTCGCCCTGTCGCGTTCTCTGCTGCTGGTAACTTCATTGGCAAACAGACCTGAAGCACCTTTCAACAACAGCGCAGGCTGGTTTGGCATTACCCGGACAACAGCCAGGCCATCGCCGAGCCATGCGTCGATATCGCGACTGTGGGTGCCGGCGGCGACTGAAATAACCAGTGGCCGGCCAGCCTGCACGGCATCGGCAAGATCGAGGCAGACTTCACGCATCAGTTGCGGCTTTACGGCCAGCACCAGGCAGTCCGCCCGTTCTGCGACGGTGTTATTGTCCCCGCTAACAAGAACCCCCGGAAGGTCCGCTGACAAAACACCACGGCGCTCGGCATTGGGCTCGGCAAGCATCAGGTTTTCCGGCCGATAGCCACTTGAGAGCAGACCGCCGACAAGTGCCCGTGCCATGTTGCCGCCGCCGATGAAGCCGACCTTGTAGTTACTCATGTTGCATTCCTGGGTCCAAATACGGCCGTACCGATGCGGACGATTGTAGCGCCTTCAAAAATTGCCGCACGATAGTCGCCACTCATTCCCATGCTTAGAGTATCAGTAGGTATGCCGCTGGCACGAAGTTGATCAGCAAGGCGGCGCAGGCAGGCAAATGGCTTGCGTTGCGACTCAAAATCGTCGCGTATTGCAGGCAGGCACATCAGGCCGCGCAGCCTGATGCGTGGCAAGCCCACTACGCGCTTGGCCAGATCGGCTACATCTGTAACCGTGATTCCCGATTTGCTCGTCTCATCGTCGACGTTTACCTGCAGGCAGATGTTGAGGTCATCGAGGCTGGCAGGCCTCTGGCGGCTGAGCCGTTCAGCTGTTTTCAGGCGATCGACTGAATGTACCCAGTCAAAATGCTCGGCTACGACCTTCGTTTTGTTGGTTTGGAGGTGGCCAATAAAGTGCCATTTGAGGGAACTGTCGGCCACGGCCCTGATCTTCTCCAGCCCCTCGACGACCTGATTCTCGCCGAAATCGATTTGGCCGGCAGCTGCCGCTTCATAAATGGCAGAAATGGTCTGCCGCTTGCTGACGGCCAGCAATTTCACACTGGCCGGGTCGCGGCTCGCATCAGCAGCGGCTTTCGCCAGCAAATCTCGGATTTCTCGCAAGTTTTCCGTGACTCTAATCACGTTTTACTCCGGGTGCTTCGCTATACTAGGCTTCGATCAGTGCCGGGTTATGGTAAGTCCGGCCACCCATAATATGAGGGAGAAGCATGGCCGTCGATGTTGCCCAATTGCTGTCGTTCACGGTAAAGAACAACGCATCCGATCTGCACCTGTCTGGCGGTGTACCACCCATGATTCGTGTCGATGGTGACATCAAGCGTATCAACATGCCTGCGCTGACCCATAAAGATGTCAATAGCATGGTTTACGACATCATGAATGACAAGCAGCGCAAGGACTACGAAGAATTCCTCGAGACCGATTTCTCTTTCGAGATTCCCAAGCTCGCCCGTTTTCGCGTAAATGCATTTAATCAGAACCGCGGTTCAGCCGCTGTGTTCAGGACCATTCCCTCAGAGATACTGACACTTGATGATCTGGGTGCTCCTGCGATATTCAAGGATATTTCCATGCATCCGCGTGGCATCGTTCTTGTAACCGGCCCGACAGGCTCTGGTAAGTCGACGACGCTTGCGGCGATGGTCGATTACATCAACGACAACAAGCCAGACCACATTTTGACGATTGAAGACCCGATCGAATTCGTACACGAATCCAAGAAATGCCTGATTAATCAGCGCGAAGTGCACCGCGACACGCTGGGCTTTAACGAAGCGCTGCGCTCGGCGCTGCGCGAAGATCCGGACGTGATTCTCGTCGGCGAGTTGCGTGACCTCGAGACTATTCGGCTGGCACTGACGGCCGCGGAAACCGGACACCTTGTATTCGGCACGCTGCACACGAGTTCGGCCGCAAAAACCATTGACCGTATTGTCGACGTGTTTCCTGCCGCCGAAAAGGAAATGGTCCGATCCATGTTGTCCGAATCGCTGCGCGCGGTTATTTCGCAAACTCTGCTGAAGAGAATTGGTGGCGGACGAATTGCTGCACACGAGATCATGACCGGTACGCCCGCAATTCGTAACCTGATCCGTGAGGGCAAGATTGCCCAGATGTACTCTGCAATTCAGACCGGACAGGCTGCAGGCATGCACACACTCGATCAGAACCTGGCCGAGCTGATGTCGAAGGGTCTGATTAACAAGGAAGAAGCACGCTTCCGTGCAGTTCAGAAAGAGAATTTCTAGGAATAGCTGCTTGCAGCTCTTCTGACTGGAGAAAGGAAAAATGGAACGCGAACAAGCGGTAAGACTGACGCAGAATCTGCTCAGAAAAATGGTCGAGCGCGAAGGCTCTGACTTGTTTCTCACAATGGGGTTTCCGCCAGCGATCAAAGTCGACGGCACGATCCACAAAGCGACAGATACGCCGTTAACATCTGATCAGGCTGCGATCATGGTCCGAGCGATCATGAACGACAAGCAGATCAAGGAATTTGATGCGACTAAAGAATGTAACTTCGCGATCGCACCACAAGGTATTGGCCGTTTCCGCGTCAGCGCGTTTATTCAGCAGGGTCATGTCGGTGCAGTACTGAGAACGATCACGACAGAGATACCAACACTCGAAGATCTTGATTTGCCGCCGATTCTCAAAGACGTCGTCATGAACAAACGTGGTCTTTGCATCATCGTTGGTGGTACGGGCTCCGGTAAATCAACAACGCTTGCGGCGATGATTGGGCACCGCAATCATAACTCGCGTGGCCACATCGTTTCCATTGAGGATCCGGTGGAGTATGTGCATCCGCACGAGGGTTGTGTGATCACACAACGAGAAGTGGGCGTTGATACAGAAACATGGCATGCAGCCCTGAAAAACACGCTGCGTCAGGCACCAGACGTCATACTCATCGGTGAGATCCGCGATCGCGAAACGATGGAATACGGTATTCAATTCGCCGAGACCGGTCACTTGTGTCTTGCGACCTTGCACGCCAACAGCGCGAACCAGGCGCTCGATCGAATTATCAACTTCTTCCCCGAGGAGCGGCGTCAGCAATTGCTGATGGATCTTTCTTTGAACACCAAAGCCTTTATTTCGCAGCGCCTCGTACCGAGAGAAGGCGGCGTCGGGCGAATCGCCGCGATGGAAATAATGCTCAACACACCGCTTGTCGCAGACCTCATCTTCAAAGGCGAAGTCGGGCAGATCAAGGAGATTATGGCCAAGTCCACTCGCCTGGGGATGCAGACCTTTGACCAGGCGCTGTTTGACCTGTACGAGCATGCCGCAATTTCCTACGAAGAGGCCATGCGCAATGCCGATTCCAAGAATGAACTCAGGCTGCGCGTCAAACTTGAGAGCAAGCGCGACTCCTCCATTGCCGACCAGCAATCCGAGAGCCTCAAGATCATCGAAGATGATACCGCTCAGACTTTCTGAGCGTCACGCAAGAGTGCATAAATGAACGTAAAGCCGTTATTCAAATTGATGGTCGAAAAGAAAGCGTCGGACCTTTTCTTCGCGCCTTTCTCGCCAGCCAAGATCAAGATTGACGGCAAGATAATTCCCGTCAACAAGCTCGAGATGACGCCAAAGATGGTCAGACAGGCGGCCATGGAGCTCATGGACGAGGATCAAATGGAAACCTTCATGCGCGAGCTCGAGATCGATTTCGCGATTTCGGAGCCCGGACTGGGTCGTTTCCGTGTCAACGTCTTCCACCAGCGTAGTAACGTTGCAATGGTGTTGCGATATATCACCTCGGAGTTGCCGACGCTCGAGGAGCTCGGTATGCCGAAGCAGCTCAAAGAGCTGATCATGTTGCGTCGTGGCCTGATTCTAATGGTGGGCGCCACCGGTTGTGGCAAGTCGACGACGTTGGCGGCGATGGTCAATCACCGCAACGAGAAAACGTCATCACACATTATTACGATCGAAGACCCGATTGAGTTTCTGCACCCAAACAAGAAATCCATCGTCAATCAGCGCGAAGTCGGACTGGATACGAAGTCGTACGGCAGGGCGCTGAAAAGCGCGATGCGCGCGGCACCGGATGTGATTCAGATCGGTGAGATTCGGGATACGGAATCCATGCAGGCGGCGCTGGATATGGCTGGTACTGGCCATCTGGTCGTCGGCACATTGCACTCGAACAATGCCGCAGAGACACTCGATCGCATCATCAACTTCTTCCCGCAGGAACAGCACGGTCAGGTCTTTATGGATCTCGGGCATTATCTGCGCGCAATTCTGTCGCAGCGCCTGGTGCGCTCCCGCAGCGGTAAGCTTGTTGCGGCCGTGGAACTCATGCTTAACACGCCGCATATCAAGGACCTTATGCTCAAGGGCAAGATTTCCGACGTCAAAGAAGCACATAAGGATAGCGGTGAGCAGGGCATGCAGACCTTCGATGAAGCGCTTCTTGGCCTGTACAAGGCGGGCTCAATCACGCTCGAAGAAGCCATGTCGCACGCAGATTCTCGCTCCAACCTCGAAGCCAAGATTAACTTCGGCGGATAGGCTGGCGCGCCTGGCGTGATCTCAGTAAACTTGCGTCGCCATGCAAGCGACCGAAATAATTCAAGTCACCATTGACGATGCAGGACTACAGCTCAATGCCGATGGCAGCCTGCGTCATTTGTTGACGCTTAAGGGCCTGGACAAGACCATACTCATCGAATTACTCGATGAGGCCCAGCAGTTCATCAGCCCATTTGGAGCTATACCCGCTCGCAGTCGATCGCTTGAAGGCCGAACCGTGGCGAACCTGTTTTTCGAGCCCAGCACCCGAACGCGAGCGTCATTCGACCTTGCTGCAAAACGCCTTGGTGCCGACGTGCTCAACCTCGACGTCAATACCTCCTCGCGCAAGAAAGGCGAGAGCATCCTCGACATGATCTACACGCTGCAGGCTATGCATGTTGACATCATGGTGGTCCGCGATGCCAGCGCGAGCGTGCCGGCCCATATCGCCCGCAACGTCAACGACTATGTCAGTATTCTCAATGCTGGTGAGGCCGATGTATCCCACCCAACCCAGGGTTTGCTTGATTTACTCACCATCCGCCAGAACAAGGGCGGGTTTAATGGCCTGACTGTCGCGATTGTTGGCGACATTGCACATTCGCGCGTGGCCCGATCAACGGCGCATGGACTAAACACACTCGGCGTAGGAGAGTTGCGGCTTGTTTCTCCGGCGGCACTGGCGCCCGACCCGGATGAGATGCCTTTTGCGTCATTGACCGATAACCTCGATGACGGCATCCGCGGCGCAGATGTCGTCATGGCTTTGCGTATTCAGCGCGAGCGCATGGATAGCCTTGAGGGTATCCCCGGCATGGACGAGTACTTTGCCAACTACGGAGTGAGCGCAAAGCGCCTCGAACTGGCCGCACCCGATGCGATCGTAATGCACCCGGGGCCAATGAACCGTGGTATCGAAATCGAATCAAGCCTTGCCGATAGTTCGGCTTCGGTCATTACCCAACAAGTCACGAACGGCGTCGCTGTGCGCATGGCAGTCCTTGAGCGCGTCAGCAAGACGATGGCGGCGACTTGACGACAGCAGCGCAGAAACACGCACAAAGAAATCGCGGAACCCTGTTCGTTGAAGACGGTGAAGTTGTGTTGATCGAGGCGTATCCGGGCGATCAGTTCATCATGCGTATTCGTGCGCCAAAGTGTGCTGCAGCGGCCAAGGCTGGCAGTTTCGTGCACATAAATTGTGATGCGACTTTGCCCATGCGCCGACCGCTTTCGATCATGCGAGCAACGGACGATTGCATCGAGGTGTTGTACAAAATTGTCGGCGAAGGTTTGCACCTGCTGGCCGGTAAACGGCCGGGCGATGTGTTGAGTATCCTTGGCCCGATAGGACGGCCGTTTGAGCCGTCTCCGGAGCACCCGAACGCCTTGCTCATCGGCGGCGGTGTTGGCATCCCGCCGATGGTTTTTCTGGCGGGAACTTTGAGCGATACGGGTAGGAAACCCCTGGCTATCCTGGGCTCAGAGATTCCGTTTCCCTTCGGTTTGGAGAAATCCAGACTTCCTACACCCTGGCTGGCCGATGACATCGACAGCGCAATGCCATTGTTAGAAAGCTGGGGCGTGCCTTCACGGCTAACGAGTTTGTCAGACTTTGACGGTTGCTACCGGGGCTATGTGACGGATTTGGCCGACGAGTGGATGCAGAGTCTCGACGATAACGAAAGGGCCAAGACCCAGGTTTTTGCCTGCGGCCCGACACCAATGCTCAAAGCAGTTGCAGAATTTGCGAAGCGCTATGACCTGCCGTGCCAGGTATCACTGGAGGAGTTCATGGCCTGCGCCGTTGGCGGTTGTGCCGGTTGCACCGTAAACATAAAGACACCGGATGGCCCGGCGATGAAGCGTGTTTGTGTCGACGGGCCTGTCTTCGATGCCGCTTCGGTTGCCTGGCAGTAGAGCTGTAGAGAACTTGTGGGAGCGGTCTCTCCCCTCTACGGGGGATAATAAGCCGCGACGGTACGTCTCCCACACGGCCGTCTAGCCTGGCATCATTTTTTTCCGGAATGGCTCGCTGCGCTGCGCTTTATTTCCGGAAAAAAAGATCCCACGCTCCCGGCCCTCCTACCATCATCGCAGGGCTGGCGGACGGGGCGTTTATCGAGGGAAGTAAAGCGCAGCATCGCGAGCTCCCGTCAAGCGGGATCGAGACATGACCGAGAGAAATGTCGCGTCTGCCAGCCGAGTAGCCAAGCATCGCGGGAGCCGGCCGTGTGACAATCTAAACCCGATGTCGCGGCTAAAGCCGCTCCCACAAATTCTATCTATGTGACGCCAGGTACCGCTCGGCAATAAATACCGCCGCAGCGCTATCAATCATTTCTTTCTTGATTCGTCCACGAGATCCCGTTGCTCGGGCATTCTTCAATACCGCCCTGGCCTCAGTCGACGTATTACGCTCGTCTATCGTTTCTATGGGCAGGTCGTAACGTCTTAGTTCTTCGATAAAAGACTCGACATGCGCAGTCATGTCGCTCGGCGTTTCGTCAACATGACGTGGCATGCCGACGACAACCAACGATGGCTGCCATTCGTTGATCAATTTGCCGAGGCTCTCGAAGTCGGGGCCCTCCTCGCCGTTTCGGACAACACCGAGCGGGCTCGCAGAACCGGTAATCGACTGGCCGACCGCAATACCGATGCGGCGCAGGCCGAAGTCAACCGCCAGTATGGTTTTCGGGCCGAGGTCAGGCGTGTCCGGCATCGGGAGAAATCTGGCTGATGTCGATGCCGATTGACTGGGCGGCAGACATCCAGCGTTCGCCAAATGGTGTATCGAAGACAATTTCGGGAGTGGCTGGCACGCTTAACCAGGAATTTGCCAACATTTCTTCCTCGAGTTGGCCGGCACCCCATCCCGCATACCCCAGCGCAACAAGTGTTTTGTCAGGGCCGTTGCCAGCTGCCATTGCGTCGAGTACGTCGCGTGACAGCGTCAGTAGAATATCGTCCGACAGGGCCAGCGAATTCTCAAACACCTCGGCCGGGCTGTGCAGCACGAATCCGCGTTCGGGGCTAACGGGCCCGCCCAAAAGCACCGGTTCCTGGCTTGCAGCAGGGTTGGAATTCTGGGCATCAAGCTGCTCGAACAGGCCGCCGAGGTCCAGGTCCAGTGGCCGGTTGATGACAATGCCAAGCGCTCCATCGCTGTTATGTTCGCAAATCAACGTAACCGTGGTGCTGAAATTGGGGTCAGGCATCCCCGGCATGGCGATGAGCAACTGATTTGCTAAAGAGCTGTGGAAACTCATGTTTACAGTATCGGTCTTGCGGCGGGCGGGTACAACTATGGAGCGGCCCCGTTATGCTGAAGCGTCCGGGCTTCGGAGAATCGGGCGTGATAATCCGACTGTCAGCCTTTCACCCAATACTTCCCGCCGAAACCGAAACAACTCTGCCGGACGGCCGCGGTTGAGCGCAGTAGTGCGGCCGACAGATTCAACCAAATCGGCTTTGGCAACGAGGCGACGAAAGTTTTGTTTATGCAGGGTCGCACCGCTAAGAGCTTCGGCTACCCGCTGCAATTGCAACAACGTGAACTCACCAGGTAGCAACTCGAACACAACGGGTCGATAGGCAAGCTTGCCACGAAGCCGTCCCAGCGCGGTCGCGAGAATTCGGCGATGGTCTGAATTGAGTGGTTGTCCGAGCTCTACGGCTGCAAATTCGGTGCTTTGATCGCGCCCGGATTCCGCGACAATGCCGGCTTCGTACAAGAGCTCGAAGCGCTCGAGTGATAGAACGCTGTCTATTTCCTCGCCCGGTTTCAGCCCAAAAGTAACATTGACACGTTCTTTCCGGGCCTTTCGGGACTTGCCCGAAATGGCGCTATTTACCCAGTTGTGTAATGCCGGCGCTATGGTTTCGCCAATCATCGCTGGATAGCCTTTGCGCCAGTCTTCCCAGGGCAGATAGCCGTACAAGTCTTGCCACCCGGCATTTTTCTCAATAACAGCATCCTCGCGAGCCAATGCGATATAGGCAACCGATACGACTCGCGGCCCACCACGGATTTCCCCGGGATCGCGATTGCGATTACCAAAGGTATACAGCTGTTCGACATAGTAGAGATCAAGGCCGGTCTGGGCCTCGACCCAACGCCTGAGGCCGCTTTCCAGACTGTCATGATGTGTTGGATCGAACGGACCACTGGGAAGTCCGCAGCCGCTAAAGTCTGAGGCGTCTTCTGCATTGACGATGAGAACACGGGGCTGGTTGCCGGTCACCGCGACGATAACCGCGGTGAGGTTGATCACTACATTCTGCGCATCCAAGACCATTGACTCCGATTATGCTCTCTGAGAGTATATACACATATGCTCGTTTAGAGCATAACTGTTTCACAAGCAATCAATTCTGTCCTACTCAAAATATAGGTGATTCGTGTCGACACAAGCAGTATCTGCCGAAGCTCTGGCGCCCCTGGACCCGCTCTACGATAAGGTGCGGCATGTAATTCCGGACGTCGAATGGGCCGTGCATGCGGGCTTCGTTGAACAAATCAACAATCTCAAGGCACAACGCAACGCAGTGGTGCTCGCGCACAACTACCAGACACCGGAAATTTTCCATTGCGTTGCCGATATCACCGGTGATTCACTCGCTCTCGCCAGACGCGCGGCAGATGCCGATGCCGATGTCATTGTCATGGCGGGCGTCCATTTCATGGCTGAAACAGTCAAGTTATTAAATCCGTCAAAGACCGTTCTCATCCCGGACGAGCGGGCGGGCTGCTCACTTGCCGAGTCCATCACCCCCGAAGACATTCGTGCTTTGCGGGCCCAAAACCCCGGTGCACCGGTGGTCACTTACGTTAATACCTCTGCCGCAGTTAAAGCGGAATCTGATATTTGTTGCACCTCCGGAAATGCCGTGGAAGTCGTAGAGTCGCTCGGTGCGGGCGAGGTGATTTTCCTGCCCGACGAATACCTGGCGAACTACGTCGCCATGCAAACGGATGTGAAGATTATTACATGGCAAGGTCACTGCGAAGTTCACGAGCGCTTTAGTGCCGAAGAACTTGAACAGTATCGAGTGGAATTCGATGAGCTGACGATCATCGCACACCCGGAATGTCCGCCTGACGTCTTGAGGGCGGCCGACTTTGTCGGATCAACAGCCCAAATGCAGTCTTACGTGCACCGCGAACGGCCACGTCGTGTCTTGATGGTTACCGAGTGTTCGATGAGTGACAACGTTGCGGCGGAAATACGAGACGTTGAATTCATTCGCCCTTGCAACCTGTGCCCACACATGAAGCGCATCACGCTCGCAAATATTCAGCAATGCCTTGAGACCTTGCGACCGAAGATCGAGATTGATCCTGCGGTGGCGGATAGGGCGCGCCGGGCGGTGGAGCGGATGCTCGCGGTTAAGGTTTGAGGACAAAGCATTGTCAACGGAATCTGCAATGAGAGACACCGAACGGACAATTGTTGTCGGTTCGGGCCTCGCCGGGCTGACCTGTGCGCTGTCTCTGGCGCCTCGTCCGGTAACCCTGATCTCCAAAACGCCTCATCTTGAAGGTGGATCGAGTATCTGGGCACAGGGAGGCATAGCCGCTGCCGTTGGCCCCGGCGACTCGCCGCAGGCGCATGCGGAGGACACTGTTTCTGCCGGCGCAGGGCTTTGCGATCCAGAGCGGGTCCGCACACTGACCGAAGACGGGGCTTTGGCGTTACGCTGGCTACTGGACGAAGGTATCAACTTTGACAGGGAAGCGACGGGCGAATTGCAGCTCGCACGCGAAGGCTCTCATCAGCATGCGCGTGTTGTGCATGCCGGAGGAGATGCAACCGGCAATATCTTGATGCGGAAACTCGTGCGACACGTCGCTGAGTCACCTTCAATCACTGTATTGACTGATACTTTTGTTGGCGACCTCCTCATCAGCAAGGGACAGGTGGCTGGCGTTGTCGCTTGCAATCAGGTCGGCGGCTGGATGAATATCCCGGCACCTCATGTCGTGCTTGCGACGGGTGGTATCGGCATGGCCTGGGAACGCACAACCAACCCTCCTGAGTCGACCGGTGATGGCCTCGCCATGGCAGCACGGGCTGGCGCGAAGCTCGCAAACGTAGAGTTCGTGCAATTTCATCCGACGGCACTGGCCGTGGCAGCCGGCGGCAGCAATCTCACCCTGCTCACAGAAGCGCTTAGAGGCGCCGGTGCTACGCTTCTGGACGAATCAGGGCATCGCTTTATGCAGGACATTCATGCATTGGCGGAGCTCGCGCCACGCGATGTTGTTGCTCGCGCTATTCACGCGAGAGTTTCCTGTGGGCAGAGAGTGTTCCTTGATATGGCACCAGCGCTGCGCTCGAAAGGTGCTGGAGCGTTTCCCGGCGCCCTCGCCGCTGCGAAACACGCCGGCTTCGACCCATACGTTGACCCCGTCCCCGTAGTGCCGGCTGCGCACTATCACATGGGTGGTATACAGGTAGACAGCCTCGGCCGATCTTCGCTTACCGGTCTTTGGGCGTGCGGGGAAGTATCGGCAACGGGAATTCACGGCG
>Ga0224512_10000287_pt1 | contig 53618 bp, 48 predicted proteins | sample SF_May12_sed_USG_4_FD_169103 | JGI IMG/M metagenome (GOLD analysis project Ga0224512, IMG submission 169103) | Sediment microbial communities from San Francisco Bay, California, United States - SF_May12_sed_USGS_13 | ecosystem: Environmental > Aquatic > Marine > Sediment | place: USA...
CCCCGCACAGGTGCGGCCCGTAAAGGCTATAAAATATTGCGCAACGCGCCTGGCGAATATGTCCTTGGATAATCGAGGCGGCCGCTGCGCTGCCGGTCGTCCGACGAGCGAAGCGAGGACAGGCCGAAGGCCCATCCTGTCGGGCGCGCCAGTAAACAAAAGCCCATGCACGGACTCCCGGGACGGGAGAAATACGTTGCTCCCATAGCGGGAGAATGTTATTGTGTGTCGATGAGGGTTATCGCGAAATCCAGACTGCGTAGATTCTGGGAAAGCAGCTCGAAGTATAGGGACGCAAAGAAGCAGATGACGGAGTGGTACAACTTTTGTGCATCAGCCAAATGGAATACACCGCACAAGTTGAAAGCCGATCTCGGCAACGCGAGCATTCTGAAGAACAATCGTGTTGTTTTTAATGTTTGCGGTAACAAGTACAGAATCGTAGTTCTAATGGACTACAGCCGCCATGGCATGCTAATTCGGTTTGTGGGAACGCATGAGGAATACGATCAGATTGACGACATTGAGAATATCTAGTGATGAAACTGAAACCTATCAAAAATAATCGCGAGTTGACTCGTGCTTTGAAACGCATTGATGACTTGTGGGGTGCAAAACCTGGTACGCCGAAAGGCGATGAATTGGATGTCCTGATGCTTCTCGTTGAGAAGTATGAAGACGAGAATTATGCAATTCCGGCATCGGATCCAATTGAGGCTATAAAGTTTCTGATGGAGCAAAACAGTCTATCTCGGAAAGATCTAGAGCCTTACATTGGAGCAAGTGGGCGCGTTTCTGAAGTGTTAAGTAGGAAGCGAAACTTGACGCTTGTGATGATCAAAAAGCTGCACAAAGGCCTGAATATTCCTTACGACTGCCTCATTCATTAGCCTCTCATTCAATCGCACCTTGTGAGCGATGGGAATGGCTGTGTGAGAATCGTGTGACTGAGTGCTGCACGGTTGTGATGAGTACTGCAATTGCAATGGACGTACCGCCAGTTAGCATCAATAATTTCAGTTACTTACAAACGAAATAGCGTCCTCCGAAGGCAGGGGTCACAGGTTCGATCCGAGGCGAGCTTGCGAGCCGACACGCGGGCGGCGTAGCCGCCGTCCAATCCTGTCGGGCGCGCCATTTTCTTCGGGTCATGTCGGATCCTCATGGAAGCGACAACTACCCTGACACAGGGGGCCGGACACATAGTTAACACTTAGTTCCGTCCGACCATCGCTGACGGCGCACGACCGTAACCATCTCGACTACACGGTATAGGTCGAAGAAGCTGTGCTCCCTCCGCGCCCGGTCCAGTTGGTATGGAAGAATTCGCCCCGTGGCTTGTCGATGCGCTCATAAGTATGTGCGCCGAAGTAGTCGCGTTGTGCCTGGAGCAGGTTAGCCGGCAGACGTCCGGAGCGATAGCCATCGTAATACGCCAGGGCCGAACCGATCGCCGGCATTGGTATACCGAGCTGCGTCGCGCTGGAAACGACACGCCGCCAAGCGCCCTGCGCCTCACGCACGGCCGATTCGAAGAACTCGTCCATCAGCAGGTTTGACAGCTCGGGGTTCTTTTCAAAAGCGTCGCGGATGTTGCCAAGGAAGCGTGAACGAATGATGCAGCCTCCGCGCCACATCAGCGCGACGGCGCCAAAGTCCAGCCCCCAATCTTCCTCATCGGATACGGCGCGCATCAACTGGTAGCCCTGTGCGTAGGAGACAATCTTTGACGCATACAGCGCCAGCTCCAGGTCGTCGATCATGGCCGCGCGGTCGCCCGCAAATTCCACATCGGGTCCGGCCAACACTTCGGACGCCGCCATGCGTTCGCCCTTGAGCGCGGAAAGGCAGCGCGCGAACACAGCCTCGCCGATCGCCGTGAGGGGCTGCCCGGCGTTGAGCGCCGCGATACCGGTCCATTTCCCGGTTCCTTTTTGGCCAGCGGTGTCCAGGATGTAGTCCAGTGTCGCGTCGCCGTTCTCATCACGGTAGCCGAGGATGTCGCGCGTGATTTCCACCAGATAACTGTCGAGCACGCCTTCATTCCAGCGAGCGAAAGCCTCATGCATTTCGTCGTTCGACATGCCGACGCCTTCTTTCATCATCTGGTAGGTCTCGCAGATCATCTGCATGTCGCCGTATTCGATGCCGTTGTGCACCATCTTGACGAAGTGGCCGGCGCCGCCGCGGCCGACCCAGTCGCAGCAGGGCTCGCCTTCATCTGTCTTGGCAGCGATAGCCTGGAAGATGGGTTTCACATGTGGCCAGGCCGACGGGCTGCCGCCGGGCATGATGCTGGGACCGAGCAGGGCGCCTTCTTCACCGCCGGATACGCCGGTGCCGATAAACAACAGGCCCTTCTCTTCCAATTCCTTGGTTCTGCGTATGCTGTCCGGGAAATGGCTGTTGCCGCCGTCGATGACGATGTCGCCCTCCTCAAGGAAGGGCAGCAAGGATTCGATGACATGGTCGACCACGGCGCCGGCTTTGACCATTATCATTACGCGGCGGGGGCGCTCCAGTCCGGCGCACAATTCCTCGACTGATTGGGTGCCGATAATGGACTTGCCGGCGGCGCGGCCGTTGACGAACTCATCGACCTTGCGGGTCGTCCGATTGAAAACCGCCACCGTGAAGCCGTGGCTTTCCATGTTCAGGACGAGGTTTTCACCCATAACTGCGAGGCCGATCAGGCCAATGTTTGCTTTGGACATAGTTCAGTTCTCTTTGTTGTTTGAACTGCTGGTATTCTACGAGGCTGAGATATACTTGGAGCGGCTCACAGTCTTACGCAGTGACACTATTGCGGGCCACTATATCAGTAGCATTGACTGGTGTTCATGATTAGGCAGGAATTGACACCCGCCATCGATGAGACGTAACAATCAGTAAGGAACTCTATGGTCGCTTCACCGCCAGGGGCGAGGGGATGTCATCAGAGATAATCGGGAGTACTAAATAATGCTTAGGCTTGGCTACAAGGCATCCGCGGAACAATTCGGCCCTCGTGAACTTCTGGAATTTTCTGTTTTGGCAGAAGAGGTCGGTTTTGACTCGGTAATGGTGAGCGATCATTTTCAGCCGTGGCGTCATCACGGTGGTCACGCGCCATTTTCCCTGGCATGGCTGGCCGCCCTGGGTGAACGCACCTCGCGCGTTGCGATTGGCACGAGTGTCGCTACCCCGACATTCAGGTATCACCCGTCCATCGTCGCACAGGCCATGGGAACCATTGCCGTACTCAATCCGGGCCGTGTCATTTTGGGCATTGGAACCGGCGAGTCGCTAAATGAAGTTCCGGCGACCGGCATGGCGTGGCCGAAATTCAAGGAGCGCTTCGGGCGGCTGAGGGAAGCAGTGGAACTCATGCGGCTGCTATGGACCGAGGAACGCGTGACGTTCGAGGGCGAGTACTATCGGACGGAAAACGCGACGATATACGATCGGCCCGAGAAACCTGTGCCGATTTACGTCGCTGCTGCCGGTCCGACTGCGTCGCGGTTCGCCGGGCGCGTCGGTGATGGATTCATCTGCACAAGCGGAAAGGCGCCTGAGTTGTATCGTGAAACGCTTCTCCCCAATGTGCAGATAGGTCTGGAGAAATCGGATCGCTCCCTGGGCGACCTGGAGAAGACCATCGAAATGAAAGTGTCGTTTGACACCGATCGGGGCAGGGCGTTACAGGACACGTCGTACTGGGCCGCGCTTGCATTGTCGCCAGATGAAAAAATGGGCGTCGAGGATCCTGTGGAAATGGAGAAACTCGCCGACGCATTACCGTTGGAACGCGCTGCGAGTCGATGGATCGTTTCCGATGATCCGGACGAGCACATTGAACGCATTGCGCCGTATGTTGAACTCGGTTTCACACACCTGGTGTTTCATGCGCCGGGACCGGACCAGGAGCGTTTTCTGCGTCTGTACGCAAAAGAGATTCTGCCGCGATTGCGGAAACAGTTTGCTTGAGAACGAGTTATTCGTAGCTAGCCGTCGGTCAGGAGTATCCTTGGCTCCCGAAGTCATGTGCGCCAGTGGGGCGGGTAGGTCCGATCGTATCCCGGCAGCGCCTCCATCCGCTCGAGCCACGCGGCCAGCTTCGGATAGCGCTCATCGAGAGGGAGGAAACCCAGCTCCAGCGGGACGCTACGCTCGTGACCGGCGGTGCGCAGGATCAATTGCACAGCAGGCAGCAGCATGATGTCGGCAGCGCTGAGCTGGTCGCCCACCATCATCTGGTCGAGCGCCCCCTCGATGCGGCCGAGCTCGGTGTGGGTCGCCTCGGCGGCGGCCTTCACCGCCTCGAGCTCGACGCTGTCGAAGTAGATTGCGCGCGCCATACGCAGGCGCGCCATACGCACCACTTCGGGTTGCAAATACGCTTCGATCTCGCTGACAGCGCGCCAGATTTGGCCGCGCTCGGACGAGTTGCGGCCGAAGATCGGTGGCTCGGGCCACTCGTGGTCGAGCCAGGCGAGAATGGCCGTCGACTCGTAGAGGGTGAAGTCGCCGAAGCGCACCACCGGAATTTTGCCCCGCGGGTTCATAGCGAGGAATTCGGGGGCTTTATGCTCGTCCCTGGAGAATTGAATTCGGCGCGAGGTGTAGGGCACCTGCTTCACCTCTAGCGCTAGCAGCACCCGCCACACGTACGGGCTCCCGCTGTCCCAGAACACCTCCAGCTCGGTCTCCATCCATCCCTCTGTGTTGTGGTTCGAGAGAGATCCTACCGCAAAGGCATGGTCAATATTGGACGCCAATGAACAGGACGTCCACCGATTAAAGCCGCCGCCGAAATCAGCCGTTCGCCTGATAAACTGCTGCATGACTGCTCCTGACCCGAAGAGACATGCAGCCGATATGATCGACGCGATAGAATCCGAACGTCATTGTCCTCACGGAGGACGAACACAGGCACATTGGCGAAGGTGACTTTGATGGCTGAAGAGAATGCAACGTTAGACGCGAATGAATGGATTGCTGAGCACATCAAGCTCTATTTTGAGGACCCCGAAAAAGCACACATGTGGGATTCCACGCCGCTAGGCGGGCCCGGTATTCTGCCAACTTTGTTGCTCACGACGATCGGGCGAAAGTCGGGGAAGCCGCGCCATTTGCCCCTGCTCTATCAGAAGACGAACGCGGGGTACATCATCGTTGCATCAAAAGGAGGTGCACCTAGTCATCCCGCCTGGTATTTGAACCTCTTGACAAATCCGCGGTGTGAAATACGCGTTGGTGCCAAACAACATCACGTCGTTGCGCGCATAGCCGAGGGCGATGAACGATCAATGCTCTGGAATGTAATGGTGAAGTTGTATCCAGAATATAACAACTACCAGGCCGCAACCGATCGCGAGATTCCGGTCGTCGTTCTCGAGCCGACAGAACCGGACTAGGCGAGAAGCCTCTCGAGAACCAGCGTCACTGGTTGGCAGCGACTAAAGGGCAACGACGTAGGCCTTTTTGTCTGCTTCGCCGTACAGCGTATTGCGCCGCACGGGCGTCCTGTGCAGCGCTGTGACAGCATCTTCCAGGGTATCCGGCGTCATTTCCTGGCCATGTTTCGCCCCGGCGGCGCGCGTTATGCTCTCATTCATCAGCGTGCCGCCGATGTCATTGGCGCCAGCCTGGAGGCAGAACTTCGCCCCCTGCAGACCCATCTTCACCCACGATGTCTGGATATTCGCAATGGCTGGTGAAAGCACCAACCTGGAGACGGCATGCATCAGTACGGCTTCGCGGAAAGTCGGACCCCGCCGGGATTGGCCACGGCGGTAAATTGGCGCTTCAGCAGCAACAAAAGGTAGCGGTACGAATTCCGTGATTCCGCCGCTGCGATGCTGCAGGTGTAACAGTTCCAGCAAGTGTTTTGCCCAGTGATAATAACGATCTACGTGACCAAACATGATCGTGGAGGTCGTTGGCAAGTCCAGTGAATGTGCAGTCTCGAGCACTCCAAGCCACTGGCGGGTGCTGATCTTGTCCGGGCAGATGACCGCACGTACGTCATCACAGAGAATCTCGGCTGCCGTGCCCGGCAGGGTTCCAAGACCTGCTCGCTTCAGTTCCGCCAGAAACTCTCTTAGCGATACGCCTAACGTTTCAGCGCCGTGCGTAACCTCAAGCGGAGAAAAAGCATGGATGTGTATTGCCGGGACCGCCACTCGCACGGCAGAGCAAATGTCGAGGTATGTCTGCCCCGTGAAAGAAGGATGAATACCACCCTGCAGACAGACCTCGGTGGCGCCCCGTTCCCAAGCCTCGAGCGCCAATCGGCCGACCTCCTCCGGGCTCTTCAAATAAGGCGCATCGCTCGACTCAGTGTTCTTGCGTCCTTTTGCGAATGCGCAGAAATGGCAGCGGTAGGAACAGATGTTCGTGTAATTGATATTGCGGTTGACGATATAGGTGACTGTGTCGCCACTAATCTGTCTGCGCCGCTCGTCCGCGGCCTGGCAAACCAAGGTGAAATCCTTGCCCCGGGCGTTAAACAGGCTACTGATTTCATCGACTGATAATGGCGCGTCGTCACACTCGGCCCTGGCCAGTATGGAGCGTACGTCGCGGCCGCGCCTTGCATTGCGCGAAAAGTACTTCGGGACTCCGCGCGACAGTTGGTATTTCGCCGGTATGTCCGTCGACCTTCCGCTTATCCAATCATCTTCACGTGCAAGGCCAGCAGTATCCGCGAGTTTCAGAACGGGCGCTTCGAGCGCCTTGTCCAGCCATTGCGTCATTGCGGCGACGTAGTGCGGGTATACCGTGAGCCGTTGTTGCAGCGATTTACCCGCACGAGCGGTATGCTGCTCAAGAGCATCAAGCCCGGGCCAGGGTGACTCGGGATTTACGTGGTCGGGGGTCAGCGGTGATACACCCCCCCAGTCATTGACACCCGCATGCACGAGCGACTCCAGGCGACCGGGATTCAGGTTAGGCGGTGCCTGGATGCTCATTTCCGGTCCGAATATGATGCGTGCCATTGCGATGGTCCAACGCAGTTCATCATGGTCCGGCGGCGACACATGCGCCATCTTGGTGTCGGCCTTGGGAACGAAGTTCTGGATGATGACTTCCTGAATATGTCCATAGCGCAAGTGCAGGTGCCTGATTGCCAGCAAGGAGTCCAAACGCTCCTCGCGAGTCTCTCCGATTCCGATCAATATGCCGGTGGTGAACGGAACACCCTCACGGCCCGCATCTTCCAGCGTCTTGAGACGCACCACAGGATCCTTGTCCGGGGAGCCGTAATGGACCTGACCCTTTTCGCATAATCTCGCCGAACTGCTCTCCAGCATCACGCCCATCGAGGCAGATACTTTCCGCAGCATGCGAATCTCCTCGACAGTCATGCAGCCGGCATTAATGTGTGGCAGCAGGCCGGTTTCGTCGAGCACGCATTTGGCAGCATACGCAACGTATTCCAGCGTGGTTTCGAAACCCATTTGGTCCAGCACCTGTCGTGCCACGGGGTGCCTGAGTTCCGGTTTCTCGCCGAGCGTGAACAGGGCTTCCTTGCATCCCAGAGCCGCACCCTGGCGTGCCACTTCAAGGACCTCGTCGACCGACATATACGCCTTGGTCACATGTTTGGGCGTTGTGGCAAAGGTGCAGTAATGGCAGAAATCACGGCAGAGTCGGGTGATTGGCAAGAACACCTTTGGTGAATAGGTGCACAGATCTCCATGGCCGGCGTCTCGCAGCTGCGCTGCGGTTTCACAGAGTGAATCCAGATTCGATTGTGCTGCGATAGCAATAATCTCATCGCGGCTGCGCGGCCACGCCGGGGCATCCTGCTGGTCGATGCCGGTCATACCGGCGCGCTCCAGGAACCGCCAACTGGCGCTGGATTGATACTCCGGGTGCCGACGGTAGTATACAAGCAGTTGCTGAAGGTCCGAGGGATCATCGATATCGATTGAAAGTGTTTTGGATTCGATAGCGACAAGACGGGTCCGTGTGCATCGAACAGCGTCACTATGCAGGTTGAAACTATTGGGCCCGTAGCGAAATGGAATCGGGTGGTTCGCATCGAAACCCAGGATGTTCGTTCCCTGGTAATCCGCCGCAGGACTGATGATGGCGGTCGGGCCGGCCGCAGTAGCGGCGAGATTCTCGTATGCGCCACAGATGCGATCGATCTCTAAAGCTGTCGCCAGTGGCAGGTCGGCATGAATCACCGTAATCTTCTTGGCGCCCATGCCGCGCAGTGTTTCGACGGCGTGCGTGATGTCGGCGTTTAGTCCCGCCGACGGGCCCTCGCCAACAGCCACCAGGTCTCTGGATTCCGCCAATTGTCTGACTTCGGAGTCCTCGCTGACGATCGCGATTGCATCGATTGTCTGACTCCGGGACAAGGCATCAAGGACATCACGAAGCATCGCCAGCGAAAAGGCGCCACGGAGTTCTCCCAGGCAGGGCTCGAGGCGCTGCTTGGCATCATCGAGCGATTTGACGGGAACGAGTGCCCAGTGTTCAGGCTGTTTGTGTTCTGGCACGTCTTGCATAGTCTCTCATCGGGTACATACGGGACAGATCAAGGCGACTGCAATTCGTCCTTTCCGCAGCAAATGGAACAGCCGGCCAAACGCCATCCTGCTGTGCCACTTTGTCTTTGTATTTTCGACCGCCAATACTCCCTGTCATTCGATCGGATTGCTGTACTACCAGGATCCTGTGATGTGCCTGATTCCGATACTAGCCGAGCTTGAGGCAGGTCGACAACAATTTTTAAATTAAGTTCAAGAAACAGGAGTGTTACAATTTCAAAAGGGCTCTGGCAAAGCCCTGGTCAGCAAGTCGTGCCGTTTCTCTGCGGCGAAGCCCCGAATATGATTATTATTGCGCGCTGCCTTCGAGCCGCCTGCCAGAGGAGTCGACGACGTTATGAGCGCAGCACAGAATGGGCTGCAGATCGTTCCGCTTACGCAAATTCCGATGGTCGGGGCGGGCGATGATCTGGCCGCCTTGGTCAATGCTTCGATGCGCCAGCAGGGGATCCGGTTCGAGGATGACGACATTTTGGTCGTCGCGCAGAAAATCGTATCCAAGTCCGAGGGCAGGACCGTCAGGCTCGGCGACGTCCAGCCATCCGAAGCAGCCCGCAAACTGGCCTGCGAAGTGGACAAGGATGCCCGCCTGGTCGAGCTGATGCTCCGTGAGTCGACGGCGGTAATACGCACGGCGCCCGGCGTTGTGATCGTTCGACACAAACTCGGCCTGGTCTGTGCCAATGCGGGAATTGACCAGTCCAATATCGATCATGGCGATGCCCAGTTGGCATTGTTGTTGCCCGAAGACCCCGACAATTCCGCGCGCGAACTGCGCACGGAGCTCGAGGCAGCAAGTGGACGGAACCTGGGCGTCATAGTTTGCGACAGCATCAATCGTCCGTGGCGGTTGGGTACGGTCAGCATCGCAATCGGCAGTTCCGGCGTTAAAGTGCTGGACGACCGACGCGGGCAGGCCGATATTTTCGGCCGGACGCTGATAACGACAATGTCCAATATTGCTGATTCCATCGCGACAGCGGCCAGCCTCGTAATGGGTGAAACCACAGAGAAAGTGCCGGGCGTCATCGTGCGAGGTGTATCAACGGGTGACAGCAGCCAGACTTCCGCAGACTGCATTCGTCCGGTCGAAGAGGACCTCTTCCTGAAATGAGCACGAAGCGTATCCTGGCTATCACTGGCGGCGTGGGCGGGGCGAAGCTGTCATTGGGATTGGCAAATATCCTCGGCAGCGAGGAACTGGCATTCGTCGTCAATTCCGCCGATGACTTTCGACACCTGGGCTTCCATGTTTCCCCTGACATCGACACTCTCGTTTACACGCTGTCCGGCACGGCCAACACGGACACCGGATGGGGGCGCTGCGACGAGGGCTGGCTGTTTATGCAGGCACTGCAAGAACTCGGTGGGGAGACCTGGTTTGCGCTTGGTGACAAAGACCTGGCCATGCACGTCGAAAGAACGCGATTGCTGGCCGAGGGCTGGTCTCTGAGTGACGTGACGAAACACCTGGCGTCGGCGCTGGGCATACACTTTCCAATATTTCCGATGTGTGACGAAAGCTTGCGCACCCTGGTTGAGACCGACAAGGGAGTCCTTGATTTCCAGACCTACTTCGTCCGGGAGCGCTGCGAGCCGACGGTCCGCGGTTTCATCTATGACGGTGCCGGCGATTCCGGGTTGAATACGGCACTGCTGGCCTGGGTAGACGAGTCACCCCCAAGCGGGATCATTATTTGTCCTTCGAATCCTTATGTCAGCATCGACCCGATCCTGAAGGTCAACGGAATGCGCGATTTTCTGCGGGATTGCCTGGCACCGGTTATTGCGGTGTCACCGGTCGTGGCCGGCCAGGCCATCAAGGGGCCGACGGTCAAGATGATGCGGGAGCTGGGAGTTTCCGCCACCGCGGAGAGTGTGGCCGCGTACTATGCTGATTTTCTCGACGGCTTCGTTCTCGATATCGAGGATGAGGAGCGGCAGCCCGCCATCGAGGCAATGGGCCTGCAGACGACCGTCACACAGACAGTAATGCGCAGCCTTGAAGATCGTGTCGCGCTGGCGGGCGTCTGCCTGGAGTTCGTGGATTACATGTCGAGTCGATAGAAGCGTACCGCCGTATCGTGCAACAACAAACGGCGTTCGGCTTCTGTATAGGTGCTGGCAACCCGTTTGAATGCATTCCAGAGCACGGTGTAGTTGCAGGAGGCTTTGTCGACCGGGAAGTTGCTTTCGAACATGCATCTTTCAGGGCCGAACTGCTCAATACAAGATTCGAAGTATGGGGCCATCGCGGTCGCTAATTCTTTCGAGCCCGGAGGGCGGGCCTGCATATGCCACTCAAAGCCACTCATCTTCATTGCCCGGCCTCCCAGCTTGACCGATACGTTTTCGCATTGAGACAGGCTTTTCATCTGTCGTTTCCAGTACCTGAATTCCTGTTTTCTCTGGCTTGAGTATGGCCCGATTCCGAGCGGTCCTGCCATGTGATTCAGGACGATGGTGAGTTCGGGAAAAGCCCGTGCGAGATCCACGAGCTCCGGGAGTTGCGTGTGGTATAGCCAGGCATCAAAACTCAAGCTCATGTCGGCAACATGTTGAAGGCCCTCGCGGAACGTCGGGTCTGACATCAGCTTGTCTGGGGGGCCGGTATGGGCATTGCGGATCGCCGCATCCGTATGCCAGGCCGTGGCATAGCGGATCCCGCGAAATTTCGGGCTGGCCTGCAGATGCGCCTCCAGTACCGGGCGAACGCCGTCGCCGAGGGTCAGATCAGCGAAGCCGACGATACCCGCCGCGAGGGCAGTCTGGTCTTTTGCCGGCGGCGCGTTGACCATGCGATCCACGGCAACGGTCTCGCCAACCGGCTGCAGTTCCTTGGGCGCGTCGTCATCGTAAAACTGAAGGCATTCAACGAAGACGGTCTTGAGGATGCGGTGGCCGCCGGAAATATCCTGCAGGAATTCCTCGACCAGGTAGCGGCTCGTCGGGTAATGCCAGAAATGGTGATGCGGATCGCACACCGGCAGCTCGGGTTCGAGGGCCGCCTCGTCGGTCAGGTCGAGCCATTCCTGATGTTCGCTCACGGCGGCTCAGGTACCGTTGTTATCCCGGGGGCGGAAGTTCGGCATTGTGATGTCCGCGGTCCAGTCGTCAAAACAGACATGGACCTGCATGCCACTTTGTACGGCGTCGAGTTGGCAATCGACCACCTGCGCCATCATTACAGGACCCTCCTCGAGCTCGATCAGCGCGATGATATAGGGCACTTCATCGGCATAAGCAGGTGAGACAGGATGACGGACGATGGTCCAGGTCAACACGGTGCCTCGACCTGAGGCCGCTACCCAGTCCAGCTCAGACGAGGAACAGGAACTGCAAATCGTGCGTGGATAGAATTGCAGCACTTCGCACTGTACGCATTTCTGCAGCACGAGTTCATGACGCTTGCAGGCTTCCCAATAAGGCAGGGTTCCCGGGTCGGGCGAAGGCAGGAATTTTCCTTCATGCCCGCTCACAGCACTTGCTCCTTGCCGAGTATGAGTGTCGCGTGACTGGACATGATGCCCCCCTGTCCATGGACGAGAGCGGTTTCCGCATCGCGAACCTGGCGTGGTCCGCTATCGCCGCGCAACTGGTAGACGGCCTCAGTCAGGCCGAACATCGAACCGGGGTTACCGGGATGACAGTAAGACAGCAACCCACCATTGGTATTCATCGGCAGCGCACCGTCCAGGGCGGACGCGCCCGATTCGACGAATGCACCGCCTTCCCCTTTGGCACAAAAACCCAGGTCCTCGAGTTCGATTAGCACGACGGGCGTGAAGCAGTCGTATATCTCCGCCAGGTCGATGTCGGCTGGCGCCAGGCCCGCCATAGCATAGGCCTCGCGTCCGGACTGCACGGCGGCCGACGTTGTCAGGTCACGTGCCTGCGAGACATGCTCATGGCTGTGGCCTTCCCCCATGCCGAGAAGGTAAACAGGCCGGCTGCGAAACTTGCCCACATTTCCTGCAGACGTCAGAATGACCGCCGCACCGCCATCGGAAACCAGGGAGCAATCGAGCAGGTGCAGCGGGTCGGCAATCATTCGCGACTCCAGCACATCATCCAGCGTTATGACGTCAGTCATTTGTGCCCCGGGCCTTTGCGCCGCGTAGTTACGCCCGCTGACCGCCACCGCCGCCATTTGCTCGGACGTGGTTCCAAAACGGTCCATATGCGCGCGAGCAAGCAGTGCGTAGTAGGCCGGCACCGTGGGTCCGTACGGAATCTCGAACTGCGGGTGACCAGTCGAGGACTGCATGGCCATTGCCTGGTCGCGCGTCAGGCCGCTGCGCAGGCTGTCGGCCATGCTGACCACTACGGTATCGCAAATTCCCGCGACAATTGCTGCGGCTGCATTTCGGATCACCGAGAACGTGGTCCCGCCGCCGGCATTGGCTGTAACGCAGTATTTTGGAAATATCTGCAGGTACTCCGCGACCGTTTCCGCGTGATACAGGTGAGGCTCGGCCATGGACTGGCACGTAACGAGGCCATCGACTTCATCCTTGTCGATGCCCGCATCCGCGAGCGCACGCAAGGCGGCATCGACACACAGTTCCGTGGCGCTAAGATCAGGCACCTTGCCGACCACGGTGTCGGCCGCGCCGACGATGGCAGTCTTTCCGCGCAGGCTAGGCACTAAACTGCACGACGGCGCTGCCGGGTGTAAGCTGGTCGCCAGATTCGTTGACGATTTCGAGGGTTACGGTCGCTGTGCGGGACGTAAGGTTGATCTCGCTTACCTCGCCACGGCTCAACAGCACGTCGCCGACGAAAGCCGCCCGCCGGTTCGCATACTCGAAGCGCAATAAGCGCCCTTCATCACCCAGCCATTCGAGTACACACTGGCTCAGCCAGTCACCCATCAACGGCCCGGCGACCACGAGCCCCGGGTAGTTTTCTTCCCCCGTTGCATAGGGGTAGTCGAAATGAATGCGATGCGCATTCCACAAAGCGGCGTTGTACAGGAACTGCCCAACCGTATCCGTTTCGTACCGGAATTCCGGTAGTCGATCGCCAATCGCTATGTCATCAATGCGCGCCATGCTTCAACGAAGAATCCGCGTGGCACGCTCGGTCAGCACGGCAGCGCCCGTTGCATCGGAGACATCCGTACTGACCTCGTAGAAAATTAGCGGGCCGCTGGACCCTTGCTTTTCATACATGTCACAGAGCGTGCGGCGGGCGGTCAGTGTCTGGCCCGGCAAGATGGGCTGGTGATACTCGAGCTGCAGTTTGCCGGCCATCGCCCGCTTGAGTGGAAACTCGGGTAACCAGTTGTCCAGTGCAACGCCATCGGGCGACAACTTGTCCTGCTCCACGACGTCCCAGAACAACGCCAGGTGAAACAGCGGTGGAGCCTCGTCTCCGTCGAGGTACTTACGCAGCCGCTGCCCGGTCGCAACCGCGTACTTGCGGATGTCACGCCGTGTGACGAGCTCTGTGCGTGGCTCGGGCGACAAACCGATTTGCGAGCGAAGTTCCTCGGTTATGAGTTCGGGCATCGCGTACTCAGAATCCGCGATCGAGGTCAAGGTGGCGATCGGCAATCAGCCAAGCGGACCCTGTCTTGCGCACCACATCGCGGTAGACGCCGCTGGTCACCAGGGTCATCGCGTCATTCTCGACCGAGGTTACAACGAGCGTTGAAACAACGGTTGCCTCGGCCTTTTCTTCCTTCTCGAAAATGATGTCGCAAATGATGTGGCGGCGCTTGTCCTTTTGCGCTTCCAGCGTACCCCGCATCAATTCCATGATCGCGGCACGACCCTCAAAGGGGCCGAAAGTGTCGCCGCCGGAAATTTCGACGAGCATGCGAGCATCCTCGGTGAAACAGGCTTCGAGACGATCAGTATCGCGTATGTCGAAGTAATAGGCGGCGCGACTCAATAACTCATGGATGGCCAGCATCTGCTTTGTCTTCATTTCTGTACCCCTTACTCGCGTTCCGGTCAGGCTGAAAGTCCGGCCAGGTTCAATAGTTCCTCATGAAAAAGGTACTGAGCCCTTTTCAGTTCAAGTCGCCGGTCAAAGTAGGCAGCAGTTCGGAGTCCAATCAATAATGAATAACCGATCTCAGCCGCGTCTTCCGGTGTGCTGTTTCCACATGGCGCCTGCGCGAACAAATTCTGCAGATACCTCTTGCAGTAGCGATCCAGTACTTTTTTCTGGTCACGCAATTGCCTGTCATGCACGGCGACGCCAAAACACTCCAGCATGAAGCCGATTTCAGAACGGGTAATTCTCTTGCCGGCAAAAAACAACTCGGCGAGTAAATCGATTTGCCGACTCGGCGTCTCCGACGCAAAGCTGTCGAGTCTTTCGACAATTGTCTGCGAGACGTTCTCGAAGAATTGCTCCAGAATGGCGTCTTTCCCGGAGAAATAGTAGAGCAGGTGGCTTGCTGTCATTCCTGCACGCTTGGCTATGTCGCGCAGCGTCGTCTTGGCATAGCCTTGCTCGATGATGCATTCATGAAAGGAATCAAGAATAAGTCTGCGGCGCCGACCGCCGAGCGAGCCTGGTGTGCGCATGTCCTTGTCGCGATTCGTGATCGTGTTTTCGACTTTTTCATTAACAGGTGTCATTGGTACAAACCCACATTTTCACCATTTAGAGCTGACTCGATTCTCCGCCATCAATCACGAAGACGCTGCCAGTAACGAAGTCGGACAACGGTGAGGCCAGATAGCAGATCATCGGGCCTATTTCTCCGCTGTCGCCCATGCGCTTCGACGGGATCTTGGCAATTCGGCGTGCGAGCGTTTCAGGGGAGTCTAGCACTGCTCGTTGCGCATCAGTAACGAATGCGCCTGGCGCAATAGCGTTCACCTGCACACCTTTGCGCGCGAGTTCACCCGCCAATGCCTTGGTGAACTGCAGCACTGCCCCTTTCGAGGAGGAGTACGCGACAAGAAATCGTTTGCCCAGAATCCCCGAGGTCGACGCAATGTTGATGATCTTGCCGGAGCCCTGCTGAGTCATGATCTTGCCAGCTTCCTTTGCCAGCATGGCCGGCGCGGTCACGTTGACCGCAAACACCTTGTCCCAAACGAGATCATCCTGATCCAGGAACAAGCCGGCCGGGGCAATCCCGGCGTTGTTGACGACGATGTCGAGTCGACCAAATTCCTCGATTGCAGTCGCCGGCAGAGACTTCACCGCTTCAATGTCCTGCATGTCACAAGGGCAGGCCCGGATCGAAGCCGGACTTTCCGACTCGAGTTTTTGCAGATCGCCGACAGTTCGGGCGGCCGCCAGGACCTTACATCCCTCGGCGGCCAATGATCGGGCAGCGGACATCCCGAGGCCCCGGCTCGCACCGGTGACGATGGCAACTTTGTCTTCCAGTTGAAAATCCATTAATCCACTTTGTCAGAGAGTGTTCTCGCAATGCCCTGTCGCAGAACCTCCGAAGCGCCCTCATATATTCGCATCGGCCTTGCTTGCCGATAGAGCCGTTCAATCTTTGAGTCGCTAATCAAACCGAAGCGCCCCATGACTTGCACGCATCGATCTACAACGCGCGAGGCCATTTCGCTCGCACCCAGTTTCGCCATTGAGGAGTAGTTAACGCTCTCCAGATATTCTCTACCGGCACGATACGCTGCATGGTATGTCAGCAGCCGCGCCATCTCGATTTCCGTCCAGCAATCGGCCAGCATCTGTGCCACCGCGCCGAGGCGGATCAGTGGCCTGCCAAACTGCTGCCGGTTTCGAGTGTGGCGAACCGCTTCATGAAGTGCGGCTTCCGCCAGGCCGACGGCGGCGCCGGCAACAGATACCCGAAACACCGCCAGCGTTGCCAACACGAGATTCAGGCCGTCTCCTCCGGCGCCCATGCAGGCATCGGCAGCAAGTTTGACCTTGTGGAATGTCACTTCGCCCATAACGTGCGGAGCGATGATTTCTGCTGTCGGCGTCACACTGATGCCGGCCGCGTCGGCGGGAACGAGGACCAACGAATATCCGCTACCGTCACGAGCGAACACAATGTAATAAGACGCCGCACCGGCATTGGATATAAAAGACTTGTCGCCAGTCAGATATAAGTCTGCTCCGTCCCTGATAATTTCGGTCTTTACCGACTTCAGATCGGATCCGGAATCCGGCTCCGTCAAGGCGAAGGCTGGCAGGCATTCGGCGCTGGCGATCTTCGGCAACCAATGATCCCGCTGCTCGTCCGAGCCACCGATACTGAGTGCGTAGCTGCCAATGCCCTGCATTGCGAACAATGAATCCGCCTGGCAGCAATTTGCCATCAGTACCTCGCGGACGAGGCAAATGGCGAGCGGGTCGAGTTTTTCGTCGTCACCACCGTAAGCGGCCGGCACCATCAGGCGGCTGAGACCGCTTTCGCGCAGGCCGTCAAGTATGCCGGGGTGCACAGTGCTCATGTTATCGGCCTCAGGGGCGAGGTGCGCGATCGACTCAGCAAACTCGCGAGCCTGTGCCTGAATAGCGAGATACCTGTCTTCCAGTTCGAAATTCATCGTGGCATGTCCCGGCTCATCCAGACTCAGTCTTGTCCGCCAGGCGTTGCTCTGCCTTCAAATCTCGGCTGTCGTTTCTCCATGAAAGCCGTTGCGCCTTCAATCATGTCTTTCGAGCCGATGGCCTGGACCAGCATGGCCAATCCGCCGAGATAGGCATCGCGGCACTGGTTCCACCAGACATTCGAGCTGATCTTGGCGATCTCGAGGTAACGCGGACTCATCTTGAGCAACTCGTCGGCCCATTTGGTGACTTCCTCTTCGAGCTGATCGCCGGGAACGACCGCGTTGATCCAGCCCAGCTCGAGCGCTTCTTTCGCCGGGTAACGCCGGCACATGAAGGCGACCTCCTTGGCACGCTTCTCACCGATGTTCATCGTAAGAAAATTTGTGCCACCGAGGACCGGTGCACTGCCAACCCGCACCCCCGTCTGGCCAAATGTTGCTCTCTCGGCGGCGATTGCAAGGTCACAGGCGACGACCAATTCGTTACCGCCACCGGCAGCGGCGCCGTTGACTGCTGCGATTACGGGGCGAGGACTGGTGCGTATAGATTCATACAGTTTCAGTGAACCGTAAAACATGCTGCGCAGAGCTTCCGGGTCGGGGTCACTCAGATTGGCCAGATAACCCCCGGCGCAAAACGCGCGCCCGTTTCCCGTCAGTACAATGACACCAGCACCGGATGCCTGTTCAATGGCGAGCATCAGTTCATGCGCCATTTCCGCGTCATACGCGTTCATGCGGTCCGGGCGGTTAAGCCTGATCCATTCCACTTCGCCCCTGCGCTCAACTTCAATATTCGACATGTCTACCTCTTTGAATTGCTTGCATTAATGGTCAGGTTCCGGCACTGAAAATCGTTGCGCTTGGCCACATCGTGGCTCGATCGTTGGCTTGACAGTTAGCGTTATTCTGTGAAAAACTTGAACAAAGTTCAAGTTTCTTTGGCCGAAAACTATTACTGGTTTTTCTACTGCTCGCTGCAGCGAACAATCTGGGGGGGGAACGACAATGAGGCTTTCCGTACGAAATTCCGCGTTGATAAAATTTCTGGGGGCGGCTCTGGCTTTGCCTTTCTTGTTGCCGGCTGCGGCGTTCGCTCAACAGAGCGGTGCTGATCGCGAGTTAGAGGAGATAACCGTAACCGCTCGAAAAAGAGTGGAAAAGGTGCAAGGTCTGGCATTGTCCGTGAGTGCCATGGGTGCCAAGGAAATTCAGAATAATTTCGCGACCGACTTGCGGGATCTGGCCTACATTTCACCCAATCTCCTCCTGGATGACACGGCCCAGGGCCCGGGTGGCGTGGCCGCCGCATATATTCGCGGAATCGGCGTCTCGGAGGTCGAGAAGAATTTTGATCCGGCAGTTGGCGTGGTGGTGGACGGAATATTCCGCGGAACGATGACCGGCAGCATAGACAGGGCTATCGACATCGCCCGCGTCGAGGTACTGCGTGGCCCGCAGGGAACATTGTTTGGCAGAAATACCATCGGTGGTGTGATCAACATGGAACGCACAAAACCCACCGGAGAAAACGGAGGCAAAATTCGCGCCGGATTCGGTGACTATGAAACAACCACTCTTGATGGCGTATTTAATTTTTCCCTGGGCGACACGACTGCGCTGAAACTCACCGCATCATACAAAGATCAGGGTGAGGGATATGTGACCAATAACGTTACGGGAAGAAAAGACGGCCAGGTGGAGTACGTGGCTTTGGGATTTAACCCCCTGTTCACGCCGAAAGAAGGCCTGGAAATTGAATTCACCTACCTGCAGGAAAGGACCGATCAGGACACGCCAACCCTGCTGAATATCGCTCAGCCCGGGCAGGTTTTCTGCGCCGGATTCGGCGTTTGTTCACCGGATGGGACGACACCGATCTCTGGCGGTCGTTACCGGTCGGATCAGGCCTATGGAGACGATGCCACCTGGATACTGGGAGAAGACCCCAATTTCGACCCGCCGTTGTCTCCGTACGATACGACCTACGACGCCGACACCATTCAGCTTGAAGTACGCTGGGATATTAATGATCAGTACCGGTTCGACTATATATTCGGTAACTGGGAGACCGAGGAAACTGTCATGACCGACTGGGACGCGGTACAGGAAGTCATGTTCCACACCGACCGACCGGCCGAGTACGAGCAGGACTCGCACGAACTGCGACTGACTTACGATGCGGGCGAAGATCTGAGCTATACCGTGGGTGCTTACTTCTGGGATTCTGATTACACGATCCGGCTCTTGAGCTGGATCGGGTTTGCCGCGCCCAATTTCATTGTAGAACTTCCCCAGACTACTTTTCAGACCAGCGAATCCTGGGCCGTATTTTTCGAAGGCGACTATGCAATCAACGACCGGTGGACGCTGACCCTGGGCGGACGTCATACAGAGGATGACAAGACCACTGATCAGCGCGGTGTTAATAACGGAGTAGCTGCTACAGACTGGAGCAAATTCACTCCGAAGGTAGCGCTTAAATACCAGATCAATGAAGATTCTATGGTCTATGGCCTGTTTTCAGCCGGCTATCGTGCCGGTGGATTCAATGGCCGGGTGGACAGTGTCGAGACGGCTACCGTTCCGTATGATCCGGAGACAGTGGACAATTTTGAATTGGGCTACAAATCCGAAAAGCTCGATGGCCGCATGACTTTCAACATCGTTGCCTTTTACATGGACTACAAGGACAAGCAGGAGGAAATCCAGCAAGCGTCGACAACCAGTGGAACCGGCCAGGTTACCCGCGTGGTCAACGCATCAAACGCCACCATATCAGGGCTTGAGGTGGACATGATGTATCTCGCTTACAGTGGCATGATTCTGCGCGCAAATCTCGGGCTGATAGATGCCGAGTATGATGATTTCACGGTCAATACCGGCACGACAGACGTGCCTGTATTGACGGATTTTTCTCATCTGGATTTCCGGCGTGCGCCGGAACTTACCGCAAGCCTGTCCGCAATGTATGAGTGGTCAATGGGCTCAGGCACAGCAGAAATACTGGCTGGGTGGCATTACATAGATGATCATGCAGTTGATTTTCTCAACAAACCTGAATTGAATAACGACGCACAACATCTGGTTAACGCATCGTTCAACTACAGTGTCAACAACTGGCGATTCAGCGCGTTTGGACACAACCTGCTGGATGAAGACGGTTACGGCATCGGCTTTGATGTGGCGAACCTGTGGTCATATGCAGCAGCACGCCCGCCACGCACGTACGGTTTCGAAGTGAGCTATGCTTGGTAGATACACGTTATAGCTGTCTTACTATTTGACAAGGCAGGTATCGGCCTGCCTTGTTAGCTTTGGCCCTGTCATTTCAAAAGCCGGGGTTTGAAATCTACTTTTAAATTATGCGAGGAAATCACATGTCGGATGCACCAAAACCCGTATTTGACCCGGTCAGGCTCGAGCAACTCCGGGTTGCCCAAGACTACCCGATGGAGAAGGACGAATTCGATCTTCTGTATCACGAAAGCGCCTATTGCAACATGGGTCACGTCAACAAGAGAGGCTATCCCGTGGTGACCCCGATGTTCTACGTCATCAAGGACGGGAATGTCGCAATGTCCAGCATCAAAAACTACCGCCTCAAGGTGGGCTGCCTCATGGAGGATCCGAAGATCACGGTCAGCATCCACAATGACGGCACCAACGTGCGCCATCAGAAAGCCATCATGGTCATGGGCCAGGCGGTGATTCACGATGATGATGCACTGATGCGTGACATCCACTGGAAAATTATCGACAAGTATTTCTTCGAGCTAACCACGGATGAAGAGCGCGAAGTGGCTTTCGAAGCGGTTCATACACCGTTGCGCTGCATCATCGAAGTCATCCCTGAAAAGATCCTGACCTGGGACCTCGGCAAGATGCTCGAGGCGCACGACGATGGCGTGTGGTATGGCGAGAGCCAGAAGCTGGTTGCCAAGCACATGTCTCCGGAGAACCTGAAATCTTCGATCGAGTTTTGACATGGGCCAATGGGACGACAAGTTTGAACGTCACGCGAACAAGTGGGAAAGCTGGAATATGCAGGAATATTCCCAGCATGATCGGGTGCTTTCGAAAATCATCGAAGACAAGGCGCGGCAGTTTCCGGATCACGTCGTGTTTCAATTCCGCGATGACCCGATCACGCTGGAGGAGTTTAATGCCCGTATCAACCAGGCGGCCAATGGTTTTCTTGAGCTCGGCGTCAAACACGGTGACAAGGTCGCGATCATGTTGCCCAACAACCCGGAATTTCTGTACGTCTGGTTCGGGCTGAACAAGGTCGGCGCCTGCGAAGTGCCGGTGAATGTCGCGTTAAAGGGACAGGGGCTCGCCTACCAGATGGTTCAGTCTGACTGCGTGGCGCTGGTCGCCGACCTCGAGTATCTCGATCGCCTCGAGGGCATAGCCGGCGACCTGGAAGCGATCACGCACATCGTTTATACGGACAGCGCCGCAACAGGCTCGGACTTGCCATCCTGGCCAGGATTCGAGCACCTGAATTACGCCGAATTTTCCGATCGCTCCCAGGAGTCTCCGGACGTCGTCGTGCATTACAGCGACCTCGCGTCGATCCTGTACACGTCCGGTACGACCGGTGTTTCGAAAGGTGTGATGTTCAGCCACCACTATTGGTACGACATCTGGGCAGAATCGGTTAAGTACTCGCGCTACACCGAGGATGATGTCCTGTACACGGGCCTGCCGTTTTTCCACGGCAATGCACAGGGCATCACGGTGGGTCCGGCGCTCCTGGCGGATGCGAAAGCGGTCATCGTCGATCGCTTCTCGGCATCGAGATTGTGGGACGATTGCCGACGCTGGGAATGCACCGAGGCGAACTACATCGGCGGTATCATCCCGATCCTGCTGAAACAGGAAGAGCAGGAAAACGACGGCAACAACCCGGTGCGTCTCATGGTCGGCGCGGCGGCACCGCAGGACGAGTGGCACGCCTTCCAGGAACGCTTCAACACCAAGATCCTCGAAGTGTATGGGATGACCGAGTGTTATTGCTGTCTGGTTAGCCCGTACGACGAACCACGAGCAGGCGCCTGCGGCAAAACCATCACCGGTTGGGACGTACGCATCGTTGATGATGACGACAACGAGTGCACGCCCGGCAATCTCGGTGAGTTCATCGCGCGTTCCAACAAGATGTTCGTCGGTACTACCGGCTACTACAACAAGCCGGAAGCGACGCTGGAGCTGTTCAAGAACGGCTGGATTCATACCGGCGACCTGGGGCGAATGGACGAAGACGGCTATTTCTACTTTGTCGATCGCAAGAAACAGGCGATCCGGCGACGCGGTGAGAACATTTCATCCTTCGAGGTCGAGTCGGTAATTTCATCTCACGATGCCGTACTTGAATCCGCCGTTGTCGGTGTGCCATCCGATGTCGGCGAAGAAGAAGTCAAGGCCGTGGTGGTGCTCAAGGAGGGTCATTCGGTCACCGAAGAAGAACTGATACGATGGTGCGAACCACGCATGGCGTACTTCGCGATTCCGCGATACATCGCGATCAGGGACGGGATGCCCAAGACACCGAGTGAACGTGTTGAGAAGTTCAAGCTGAAGGAAGAAGGTATCACGGGCGATTGCTGGGACCGCGAGGCCGAGGGTATTGAACTGACGAGGTGATAAAATGAGTAACGGGGCGCCCAGGGGACTTACAAGAAGACAATTGTTGGCGGGTGCGGCCGCTGCCTCGGCTGGTGTCATCACCTTATCGTCATGTCGTGGGACCAGGTTCGACTGGCACCACGATACCGATATTCTCGTCGTCGGTAGCGGTGTCGGTGCAGCAACGGCGGCGTTGACGGCGCACGGTAACGGCGACACCGTCATGATGATCGAAAAAGCCAAGTTTCTTGGCGGCACTTCACTGAAATCTGCGGGCGTCCTGTGGATTCCCAACAACTTCACGCTCAGGGACAAGGGCATCGAGGACCGCAAGGAGGATTGCATGCGTTATCAGGCGCGGTTCTCGTACCCGGAACGCTACGATCCTGACGATGCAAAGCTGGGGCTGAGTCACCACGAGTTTTCGCTCCTCGAATCTTTTTATGACAACGCATCTGCCGCGGTTAATGCCTTGCGAGACAGTGACTCACTGAATGTCGCCGAATGGCGCATGTTCTTCCTGGATCGCCCCGCAACGGACTACCTCGATCACGTACCGGAGAACAAGGTTCCTGCAGGTCGTGCGCTGGGCCCGCTGACGGCGAACGGAACGATGGGGGGCGGCGTTGCCCTGATGGGGCAGCTCGGAGCGGCGGTTGCCGATCGCGGCATTCCGACGCTACTCGAGCATCGTGCCGTGAAACTGATTCAGGACGACGAACGCAGGGTTATCGGCGTGCAGTCAGATGCCAACGGCGAGGTTGTCAACATCAGGGCATCCAAAGCAGTAATCTTCGCAACCGGCGGTTACGTGCACAACGAGGAAAAGAACAACAGCTATCAACCGATGCGCATGTATGGATCCTGCGCGATGCCTGCGGCCGAAGGCGATTTCATCGATATCGCGACGGCGGTTGGCGCCCGGCTGGGCAACATAGGTGGCGCGTGGCGTACCCAGATACTACTGGAGGAGGCATTGGTGAGTTCCAAACTGGGCGCCGGCGTGTTCTTCCCCGCTGGCGACTCGGCTATCCAGGTCAACAAATACGGCGTACGGGTCGTAAACGAAAACCGCAATTACAACGACCGCACGGAGGCGCATGGTATCTACGATTCTTCACGCGCCGAATATCCGAACCAGCTGCTGTTCATGGTTTATGACGAGCGTACCGCTGGTGCGTTCGCCGGCGTGTATCCCGTGCCGAAAGAACCGACCGGGGCGCAACATTTACTCACTGGACAGTCCCTGGAAGAATTGACAGAGGCGATCCAGGGACGTCTGCGTGAAATCAGTTCTCACATCGGTGGGCTGCAACTGGATCCTTCGTTTACGACAAATCTGCAAGAAACCATCAAGCGCTTCAATGGCTTTGCCGAAAGCGGCGAAGACAGAGACTTCCAGCGCGGCAAAAATGCCTACGACAGCGAGTGGCACCAGGTTTTCTCGCCGATGACGACCGACAGCGGCTGGCCGGCAAACCCGTATCCGTCCGTAACCATGCATCCAATGAGAGACGAAGGGCCGTATTACGCGATCATCCTTGCGGCCGGGGCGCTGGATACCTGTGGTGGCCCGGTGATCGACGCGCAAGCGCGAGTATTGGATAGCGAGGATCAGCCTATCGCCGGACTGTACGGCGCGGGCAATTGCATCGCCAGCCCGTCGGGAGATGCGTACTACGGGGCCGGGCATACCCTGGGTATGTCGATGACCTTCGGCTACATTGCCGCCAATGCAGCACATCAGGAGACCAGGAAATGAGCGTCGGTATCGAAGACCTGGTGCGCCGCATCGACGAACTGGAAAGCCGTGCGGCACTGCGCGATCTGGTTACCGATTACTGTCGTGGTTTCGATACTCACGATTGGGACACTTTCATCGCAATCTGGCACGAAGATGCGGTCTGGGAAATTGGTCCGCCGTTCGGCACATTCGAAGGACACGCTGGCATTCGTGAAGCGGTAATGGACGTTCTGTATCCGGTCTGGCGCGAAACACACCACCTGACCTCGAATCTCAAGGTGGAGTTTGATGGTCCGGACCGGGCCCGCGGGGTTTGCGATGTCGATTGCATGGGCGCGACGAAAGACGACATCGTGCAAATGATCTCAGCGACGTACAGCGATGATTTCGAGCGCCGCGACGGTAATTGGCGAATTGCCCGACGCAAAGTTCAGATTCACTATTTCAATCCCGTACCGGGGGCAGAGATGTCAGCGCCGAGCGCCTGATTTCCATAACGAGTAGTGAGCTACCGACGGTCTGTCAGCCATTCTGAAAAATTCGATTCATCGGCATCGGCTGTCTGGCGCATACTCGTTGATTGGGGTTCGATCGTTGACTGGATGCCACGCGGACTCATCAGGAGCGTCGAGATGGAGGGCTCCGGTGTGGGTGCCGTTCGTCACCTAGTTACACGCGATGGAGTACGAATAGCCGAACGCCTGGATCTTGCCGATGAAGAGCAGGGACGGCTGGAGCTGAGCATTCTCGATCCGCTGCCCTGGTCGATGCTGTCTTACGAAGCGTCCGCGCAGCTCGATCAGCTGGGACGCGAGAAATGCAGCCTGCAATGGGAAGGGACATTCGAACTGCCGGAAAAAGGAAAAGCAGCCGACGCACTAGACCAGTTTCTCGGCAAATCCTACAAAACGATGTTTAAAGGTATCAGGCAGCAATTATCGACGAGCTGACCGGTTGCCCATCACTTGCCCAGCTTGAAAACATACAAGGCATTGCCACCATTCGGTTGATATATCTCCGGCGCCTGTTTGGCTGTCAGCAGCTTGAATACACCCATTCCCGTCAGAACCGCAATGTACTGTGTGCCGTCGACGGCGTAGGAGATCGGAAAGCCGTGCAGACCGGCGCCAAGGCGCACTTTCCACAGCTCTTCGCCGGTGCCGGTGTCGAAGGCCCTGAACCAGCGGTCCATGTCGCCAATGAAGGTCAGTCCACCTGCAGTGGTCAACGCGCCGGTAAGGAACATGGCACGCTGTGTGTGGCTCCACATTTGCTCCATGGTTTCGAGGTCATAAGCCGCCAAGCGGCCCAGCATTCCGTTTGCGGCAGGCATCGGGTAGACGGTTGACTCGCCACCGTAACCACCGCCGCCTTCGGTCATCTCGACTTTACGACCGGTCATTTCCACACATAACTGGTGCAGTGGAATAATGAGGGCATGGTGGTCCGGGTCGTAGGCTGTAGCTTGCCAGTTGTGGCCACCGTAGATGCCTGGACACACGTTGACGGCATCGCCGATGCCGGCATCGATGATGTCCTGGCGGTACGTCAGCTTCCCCGTATTGCGATTCACGTCGGCGTACAGCGTCTGGTCCATTGTCTCCGTCAATGCGACAAAGTCGCCGCTGTGTCGATCGAGTTTCCACAGAATTCCGTCCTTGCCGATCGTGACGAGTTGCTTTTTGCCATCGAGATCCACGAGCACTCTCTCGAACCCGGTCTCCATGTCGAGGGTTTCGCCGCTTATGTGCTGGAAGTGCCATTTGATTTCGCCCGTTGTCGGGTCGAGCGCCAGCGTTGAATTGGTATACAGCGCGGCGTCATTGGGCGACATACCACGGCTTGCGGCTACCCATGGTTTGGCTTGCGAGGTGCCGATATAGAAAAACTTGCCCACCGGGTCATAGCTGCCGGGTATCCACGTGTCACCGCCGGCTCGCAGCGGTACGGGCAAGCCACCCCAGCTATCGTCGTACTTGTCGCCGGGCAGGGCAATCGTCGATGTGCGCCAAAGTTCTTCGCCGGTATCCGGGTCATGGCCTGTTATGAAACAGCCTTCCGGCTTGTATCGCTCGCAGCCGTTGATGCCACTGATCACGACACCATCGGCAACGATCGGTCCACTTGTATGAGTAAAACCCTTGTTCCAGTCGGCCTTGACGGTCTTCCAGCGCTCTTCACCCGTCCGTGCATCAATTGCAACAATCGCCGCGTCGTACGTCGCCATGAACAGTGCGTCCTCGTAGATGGCGATTGAGCGAGTAGGACCGCCCAGGGTTTGCGATCCTGCTTCATACGAGTTCGAGTACTCCCAGATCACGTCACCGGAGGCTGCATCCAGCGCCTGAACGACATTTTGTGGGTGCGTCAGGTACATGATGCCATCATGAACCAGCGGCGTACCCTGGTTGCTGCCATCGCGCATCGCGATAACCCAGGCCAGGGTGAGTTGCGTGATGTTGTCCCGGGTTATCTCATCCAGCGGGCTATAGCCCCACCCATCGAGTGTTCGCCTCCAACTCAGCCAGTCGCCATCGGGCGGATCAGCAAGCGTTTGTGAACTTACGGGCGTGTACTTCGTCACGGTCTCATTGACAAAATCGGAGGCCTGACGTGCGGCCTCAGCGATACTGCCGGCGCCTTCCCAACTTTCGGAATCCGGGTCCGCGGCGATTGCCTGCGACGGGTCCCAGCCATCGCCCAGGAGCACTTCGCCGATGGTCTTATCGTTCTCAATGGCGGCCGACAGATCGGCGGTATCCATCTGCAAGACATAGGCCGTGACCGTATGTGCCTCGGCTTCGTCCAGTGAACCGGATTGTCCGCCCGGCATGGTGTCTGCGATCAGCCGGTAGTAACTCTGTACAGTCCGATTTCCCCATTTGTTGATAAATACAGAACCCGACAACTCCGGGCCGTGTCCGGAGCCCTGCATTCTGCCGCCATGACATTCGACGCATTGCGATTCGTATATGACCCGACCGGCAGCCGCATCTGTGGCTTGTGCCGACAAAGGAGCCGCGAGTGCGATAAGGACCAGCGGCGCTCCGTATTGGTGCGTCATGACTCTCCCAAACAATGGGCCTACGCCATATCGGCCCGGTGGCGGCTGAGATCGCCAATCAGGTCAGGTGAGATCCGGCGACTCGAAAAACGCCAGGTCCCATCGATTTCTTCGAAATTATCGTGGTAGTGCCCCAGGAAAATGGGCTGCAACGGAAAATCGGGAGGCAAGGCCTGGAAGACCGTGATGTAGCACTCCGCAACTGCGCTGCGGCCATCTTCGCTGACGTCGATTTGTACGTTGCTCATTACATGCTTGGTGTTTGGTTTACCGTCGTACAGGGCGACGTTGTCGAGCATGCGGCGGACAGGTTCGGAGCCCTGCAGCGGGCCGCCAGGATCACCGATAATCTCGAAGCTGCCATTCTCGAACAGGTTAGCAAAACCGTCCAGATCACCGCGGTCGATCGCGTAACAGTATTCGTTCATCAAGCGTCTTATTGAATGTTGTGCGTCGCTCATAGATGGCCCCCTCAGGACATGCGGAGTCCGCCGTCAAGTCGGATCGTCTCGCCGTTTACGTATGGATTCGTCACAATGTGCTGGACCAGCGCCGCAAATTCATTCACGTCGCCGAGCCGGCTCGGATGCGGGATGCTGCTCGCCAGGCTGTCCCGCACTTCATCGGAAATACCTTTCAGGATCGGCGTGTCAAAAATTCCAGGAGCAATGGTGACCACGCGTATGCCGAAATAGGCGAGGTCTCGCGCCACCGGTAAGGTCAGGCTGACAATTCCGCCCTTGCTTGCGGCATAGGCTACCTGACCTTTTTGGCCTTCGTATGCCGCAATTGAGGCGGTATTTATGATTACCCCGCGATCACCATTCTCATCGGGCTCGTTCAGCGACATCTTCTCGGCCGTCTGTGTTAGTACGCTGAACGTTCCCACCAGATTGATGTTGATCACGTCCCTGAACAGCTTCATCGGGAAGCGGCCGCCGCGGCCCAATGTCTTTGTCGCACCACCTCCGCGACCCGCGCAATTCACACATACGTGAATGGCGCCGAAGGCCTCCATCACCCGATCCATTCCGGCCTCGATCATCGCGTCGTCAGCGACATTGACCGGGCAGAAGATTGCTGCATCGCCGAGAGATTCGGACAGTGATTTCCCCTTGTCTTCGTCGAGATCAAAGACCGCGACTTTCGCACCGGCCGCGGCGAGTCTCTCTACAGTTGCGCGGCCCAGGCCGGAAGCCCCGCCGGTAACGATTGCCACTTTGTCATTCAAATTCATTTGGCGTTCCCGCATCTGGGTTTGCTCCAGCTACTGGCGACTTCCTGCGTGCTGGCACTCCGAACATCGGCTGTATTTTTTGAACTAAATACAAATTCTATGATAGCTTAACCACACCCGGACAATCCAGCTTTTGAAATCTGGACGTCGGATCGTCGTTTCTTATCGCTCAGTATCCTTGCCACCAAAAAGACGAATCTGTTCCATGCGAGACGCATACATCTACGATCACGTGAGGACACCGCGCGGCAAAGGGCGTGCCGACGGGGCCCTGCATACGGTTTCGCCGGTGAATCTTCTTGCGCAGGTACTGGTATCGCTACGCGATCGAAATGAGCTGGATACATCGCTGGTCGAAGACGTCATTGCCGGTTGTGGTTCACCCATCGGCGAGCAGGGCAGCGCCATCGGTCGCAGTGCGGTGTTGGCAGCCGACTATGCAGAGACTGTTCCGGGCCAGCAAATTCACCGCTATTGTTCTTCAGGCCTCGAAGCTGTGAATCTGGCTGCGGCGAAGATTTCGTCCGGGCAAAGTGAGCTGGTTGTGGCATGCGGGGTTGAAAGCATGTCCCGGATACCGATTGGCTCGTCGGGCGGAGCCTGGTCGTCGGATCCTGAACTGGCCCACAAAATTCATTATGTACCGCAGGGTATATCGGCCGATCTGATTGCGACGATTCACGGCTTCGGCCGGAACGATCTCGACCGGTACGCAGCGGCAAGTCAGCAACGCGCGGCGCAGGCCTGGTCGGATGGCCGATTCGATAGCTCGGTGATGCCAGTGCATGACGAAATCGGCAGAATTCTGCTGGAGAAAGATGAGGCAATTCGGCCTCAGACGGATTTGGAAAGCCTGGGGAAATTGCGGCCTGTATTTGCCGGGCTTGGGGAATTGGGCTTCGACCGGCAGGCAATACTGAAGTACCCGCAACTTGAAAATATCGAGCACAGCCACACTGCCGGAAATTCCAGCGGCATTGTTGATGGCGCGGGCGCCGCGTTGATAGGGAGTGCTGAAATCGGGGCGGCTTTGGGCATTACACCACGTGCCCGAATTCGTTCCTGCGCCTCCGTAGGTACGGATCCCACCCTGATGCTAACCGGTCCAGCACCATCGGCGCGGATTGCTCTCGACAAGGCGCGCATGGGCCGTTCCGATATTGATCTTTTCGAACTCAACGAAGCGTTTGCGTCGGTCGTACTTCTGTTCATGGATGAACTCGATATCCCACACGAACAGATAAACGTGAACGGTGGTGCAATAGCCATGGGTCACCCGATCGGAGCAACCGGCGTCATGCTATTGGGGATTGCACTTGATGAACTCGAGCGGCAAAGCCTGGGAACTGCGTTGGTGAATCTTTGTGTCGGGGCCGGGATGGGCACGGCGACGATCATCGAGCGCCAATAGCATGAGCGATACTTTGAAAAGTGCGAACTCGATGAATAACACGGAATTCGAAACGCTGCATTACCACGTGACCGATCGTGGAGTTGCGATTGTTACGATCGATGTGCCGGGCCGCAATGTCAATGTCCTGACACCGGCGTTACATCGTGAGCTGGGCGATGTCATTGGAGTATTGGCAGCCAATGAAAGCGTCGTCGGAATTGTCTTGAGCTCGGGAAAACAGGGATTTATTGTGGGCGGCGACCTGATGCGCATTGTGCGCTACTACGAGATGAACCGCAGCGCAGCTGAAGCCTATGAGCAGTCGCGTACGTTCAGTCGCGTGCTCCGCAGGCTCGAGACCTGCAGCAAGCCGGTTGCCGTGGTGATCAATGGCTCGGCACTTGGCGGGGGTCTGGAAATGGCGCTGGCGTGCCATTATCGGGTTGTTACCAACGATGAGAGTACCAAGCTGGGGCTGCCTGAAGTGACCCTGGGCCTGATTCCTGGTGCCGGCGGTACGCAGCGTTTACCCCGATTGATCGGCCTGGAAAAGGCCGTGCCCATGATTCTGGACGGCACCCTGGTCGATCCGGCGGAGGCCCTGCGGCTCGGAATAGTTGACGCCGTGTCGAATCCTGATGATCTGCTGGATGTAGCCGCAAGCTGGGTCCTGGAGCAAGGCACGCCGCTGCAGCCCTGGGACCAAAAAGGATTTCGGATCCCCGGCGGTTCGAAACTGAATGACATGAATATTGGTCGCCTGTTTCAAATACAGACGGCAAGAATCGGCGCGAAATTTCGACACAATTATCCTGCGCCGGTGGCGGCATTGCGCTGCCTGTTCAACGGTAGCACTGTGAATTCCATCGACCAGGGTCTTCGCATCGAGTCACGCGAGTTTTCGGCACTGACGCGAGGACCGGTGGCGCGCAATATTATCCGAAGTTTGTTCATCAACAAGCGCGCACGGAAGTTCAGGAAGGACGATGCCGACAAGTCCCTTGTGGACACCTGCAAACGAGTTTATGACGAAGAAGGGCAAAGGATGCTCGCAGAGGGACTGGCGTCGCCATTGGTGCGAAATGCGGCATGGGCTGCGGGAATGGAAGACGCGCCGGCGGACCTGGCTGAAGTACGGCAATCTCCCGATCCAATGAACATTGATTTTGACTTTGAATCACTCAAGCAACGCCTGCTGGCCATTCAGAGCCTCGCGGCCGCGGAACTCTGGGCCGCGGACCAACTCGACCCTGTTGTCGCGGACCTGTCGACGTTGCTGGGCTGGGGTTATCCGTCCTACACCGGGGGCGTCTTGTCCTTCGTAGACACTATGGGTCTGGCCAGCTTTGTCGCCATGTGCGATCGGTTCGCTGATGAGTATGGTGATCATTTCCGGCCGTCCGGAATTTTGAACGCGCGGGCCGACAATAATGAGAGTATTTACGCACATGAAGCTTGACAGCGATCTTCATCGCTATCTGTCGGGAGAGTGAACTTGGGTAGAGTAGACGGAAAAGTTGCATTGGTAACGGGGGCCGCCCAGGGCCTGGGTCTGGCCGACGCACAGGTATTGGCCCGGGAGGGCGCGAAGGTCGTAATGGCCGATATTCAGGATGAAGCGGGCGAGGCGGCTGCGGCGGCGATCCGCGACGCCGGAGGTGATGCTGCTTACGTGCACCAGGACGCGTCATCCGAAGACGACTGGATAGGCGTTGTAAAGGACATCCGGGACCAGCATGGCCGGCTCGATGTGCTGGTCAACAACGCGGGGTTTGTAAGAATGGCAGGTCCCGAAGAGTGCACCCTCGAAGCATTCCGCATTCACAACGCGGTAATGAGCGAGGGAACGTTCCTGGGTTGCAAGCATGCGCTCGGTCTGATGGCCGAGTCTGGCGGTGGCTCTATCATTAATATGTCGTCCACGGCGTCCAAGCTCGGCTACCCTGTTTACTTTGCCTACAGCGCGGCCAAGGGAGCGGTCACTGCGATGAGCAGGGCGATCGCGATTCACTGCCAGATGAACGGTTACAACATTCGTGTCAACTCTCTGCATCCGGGAGCGATCGACACGCCCATGGTGGCTGAAGTAGCCTCTATCCTGGGTGTGGAAGACAAGGCGGACCTCAGTCCGGTCGGGCTCGGGGCGCCGGAAGACGTGGCAAACGTCGTATTGTTCCTCGCCTCCGACGAATCGCGTTTTGTCAACGGCAGCGAGATCGTGATCGACAATGCCTTGTGTATTCAATAAGGGCAGACTCTCTGAGGTAATTGCCGGGATGCGAGCATGAATAAGAACTTTGGCACGATGATCCTCGCCATGATGTTGGTGGCCTGCCAACAAGTTGCGCCTCCTGCCCCGGAAGATGCCGCCGTGGCAGCGGATTCGCCTCCGGCGCCGCATCCCGGAGAGGCGGACTACGTGAAGTATTGTGCCGAGTGTCACGACAAAGCTGTGTACAAATCACCGAGCCGTCTGTTTATTAGCATGATAGGAGCCCGAAACGTGCTTGCCGCGATGGAGAGCGGGTCGATGACGGAACAGGCTGCGATGCTGGATGATGCGGGCCGGGCAGCGATCGCTGAGTACCTGACGGGCCAGAACCCCAATGACTTGCCGGACGAAAAGCAACCACCGCCTTGCGATGCGGATCATGGCTTTGCGGCGAGCAGTATTCCGGTCTCGCTAGGTTGGGGCGTCGATCTTGGCAATTCACGTTTTCAACCGGCAGAGACTGGTGGGTTGTCAGGGGCACAAGTCGGGAACCTGGAGATTAAATGGGCCTTCGCCTATCCAAATGCGATCCAAGCCCGTTCGCAACCGGCCTATGGCGGCGGCGCGATCTACTTTGGTAGCAATGACGGTACCGTTCGCGCGCTGGATGCACAGACAGGGTGTCTACGCTGGTCATTTCGGGCGACGGCTGAAGTTCGGACGGCAGTAGTCATTTCACCCTGGTCCCCGAAGGACGATGATCCTCAACCTACTATTTACTTTGCAGATCTCCTGGCCAGAGCCTACGCAGTCGATGCACGCACTGGTGAATTGCGTTGGAAGGTCAAGGTGGATGACCATCCCGACGCCACGGTTACAGCCGCGGTAGCGTTAGCCGGCGACCGTGTCTATGTTCCGGTTTCCTCACTTGAGGTCGTATCCGCGGGTAACCCGGCGTATGAGTGTTGTACTTTCAGGGGGGCGGTGGTCGCACTCGATGCGGTGACCGGAGAATTAATCTGGAAGAGCCACACGATTTCCGAGGCCCCCGCCGAGGCCGGGAAGACGAGCGCCGGTACGCGAATTCTCGCTCCGTCCGGGGCGCCGGTCTGGAACACTCCGACAATCGACCTGGCGCGCAACCGCCTATACGTTGGTTCCGGCGAAAATTACTCATCGCCGGCGGATGGCAATTCCGATGCCATCATTGCCTTCGATCTCGATAGCGGGGAAAAGATCTGGGTAAGCCAGCAGACCAGTCATGATGCCTGGAATCTCGCGTGCCTGATCGAAGGTATCGAGGACCACTCCAATTGCCCGGTGGAGAATGGGCCCGACTACGACTTCGGTGCGTCGCCCATCCTCGTTTCACTTGGCGAAGGACGTGACATTCTCGTGGGCGGGCAGAAGTCGGGTGATGTCATGGGGATCGACCCGGACACCGGGGAAACCCTGTGGAAGAAGAAGGTCGGACGCGGCGGCGTGCAGGGCGGAATTCATTTCGGCATGGCCAGCGAAGGTTCGCGTGTCTACGTGCCGATCAACGACATGTATTATCTCGTCGATGACGATCGCTACGGTCCCGATGAGCCCGCCACGCCCGGACTTTATGCCATCGATGCAGAGACCGGCGAGTTGCAGTGGTCGACACCGGCACCGGACGTTTGTGGCGAGATCGAGTACTGCGACCCCGGTATTTCCCAGGCCATCGCGGCCATCCCGGGTGCTGTCATCGCCGGCCACCTGGACGGGCGCCTGCGTGTGTACGATGGGGAAAGCGGCGAGCATTTGTGGGAACTTGACACGCTGCGGGAATTCGACACGGTATCGGGCGAAATCGCCCGCGGCGGGTCGTTCAGTGGCGGCGGTGGCGTGGCCGCCTCCGGCATGTTCTACATCAGCTCGGGCTACGGCATTTACAACCACATGCCGGGTAACCTGCTGCTCGCGTTGGGGCTCACTGCTACAGATTGAGTTCCTTGCAGATTTCCTCCTGCAGGCGGAACTTCTGGATCTTTGTCGATGAGATTGGCCACTCCTCTACGAAGCGCACGTAGCGTGGAATCTTGAAGCCTGCTATTTTGCCCTTACAGAACGCGATCAGCTCTTCTTCACCGGCACTGCTGCCCGGCTCGAGCTCGATAAACGCGGCGGCCACCTCGACGAGTCGACGATCGGGCACCCCGACGACCTGGGCCAGTTTCACGGCGTCGTGTTGCTGCAGGCAAGACTCGATCTCTACGGCCGCGACGTTCTCGCCGCCGACTTTGAGCATGTCCCGCAAGCGACCGTGGAACATCAGCTGGCCGTCTTCGTCGATTGAAATGAGGTCGCCCGAATGAAACCACCCTTCATCATCCAGTGCCTCGGCCGTTTTCTCCGGCGACTTGTAGTAGCGCGTGAACGTACTGTAGCTTCGTATCCACGCTTCACCTTTTTCGCCCGGAGCAGCCTCCAGGCCTGACTCGGGATCAACGGCTTTTACTTCCATGCCGAAAAGGGGAGTGCCGAGGCGCGTGAACTGTTGTTCTTCCGTAGCGTCAAGGCGGCTCGTGGCCACTGTGCCAGCCGTCTCCGTCATGCCGAAGCTGCCGACGAACACAGCATTCGGCAACGCTTTTTTCATCTTGTCGCCGATCTCGGGTGGTTGCACCGCGAAGTTGGCATTCATCAACTTGATGCATGAGAGATCAGTCTTAACGAAATCCGGATGGTCGACGAGATCGGACATGATTGTCCAGAAACACGGGTACGTTGCAGTTACCTGCTCTTCCTCCATCATTCTGAGGGCTTCGCCGGCATCGAAATACTGGGTGGTGACATAGGTTCCTCCACGGCTGAATATGGCTGTGAGAGGAAGGATGGCGGCGATGTGGAACATGGGCAAAGGCGACCAGAAACTGTCTTCGCCGCTCAACTCATAGCGCTCGGCCAACGCACTTCCGGTTCGGACGATGGCCTCGTGCGCGATCATGCAGCCTTTCGGATTTGCCGTCGTGCCCGACGTGTAAAGAATCAGAGCAATATCGCCCAGTCGTACCTGCAGCCGCCTGAGGTGTAATGACTGGCCGTCGCCCTTCTGGGCCAGCGCCTCGAAGCTCGGCTGATCGAGCATGCCGGCAGCTTTCGATTCGCCGAGCAGGACGATATTTCGGAGTATCGGGGCTGCATCGAGTTGCAGGTTTTCGGGATCGCCGTCGGCAATAGCTGGCAAAGCACGGTGCAGGCGTTCCACGAAGTTGACGGCCTCCGCGATCTCGTCCGTCGTCAATACCGCCTTCAGGTCGGCGTTTTCGATGACATAGGCAAGCTCCGGTGGTTGATAACGCGCGTTAATCGGAACCGTTACCGCGCCGAGCAGCGCATTGGCGAACATTGTAATTACGAAGTCCATGCCGGTCGGCAACAACAGGCCAACGTGATCGCCCGATCCGATACCGAGCGCCTGCAGGCTCAATGCGCGGTTGATCGATTGATCGCGGAGTTCGCCGTAGCTTATTCGCCGGTTTGGCAAGATTACAGCCGTTCGGTCGGGATCGTGGTCGGCAGCGGTCAACAGCAAGTCGCCCAGTGTCGTTGCCTGCACTCTGTATTGTTCCAGTCCGGAAGTCATGGTCTGCTCCCACTCAGCTAATCGGATCCAGAAATTCTCGTACGTAGGTGCCGTCAATGCAGTCGATCAGTCCCGGGGCGAGCTCATGAAAATGGGGTGTGTCGCGATGCGCCTCCTCGGCTTCTTCAGAAGTGAACTGCTCGTATACGGCGTAGCCCAGCGGCTCGTCCCGGAGTTTGAAAAACTCATAATTCACGGTATCGGGTTCCAACTCGCGCACTTTTTCAGTCAATTCCAAAGCAATGCGGACAAATTCTTCAACCTTGTCGTCTTTCACTTTCATTCTCGCCAGGAAAGTCATCATTTCTCTATCTCCGAATCAGTGTCCGATAAATTCGTATTTTGAATTATATTCAACTTCACTATACTAGCAAACACTTCGATCGCCGGCAGGCTTCGCCACTGGAGATTTCGTTGGGGAAAGGTAATTTCAGACAGGTTGTACATGCCGGCGACATTCCCGAAAAAGATTTCTCGTGTTTTGAGGTCGATGGCGTGCGGATCGTCATATGTCGCTTCAAAGACGAATATTTCGCGCTGAAAAACGAATGTTCGCATGCCTTGTCGACATTCGAGGGCGGTCGCGTGAAAGGCTACCGTCTCATATGTCCGTTGCACGGTGCAGCATTTGACTGTCGCGATGGTTCACCGGTCGCGGCGCCAGCAATAAGGCCGATCACGACGTTTCCGGTGCGCGTCGTGGACGGTGTCGTCGGCGTGGATGTCAGCGTCGCTGGTTGAAGCGCCTGCCGACGATCGCACTGGCGATGTTGACTTTCTGAATATCGATGGCCCCGCCTGCGATTCCCCATCCCCACGCGTCGCGAAACCTGCGTTCCATCGGATACTCCTTTGAGTACCCGTAACCACCCATCAGTTGCAGCGCATTTCCGGTTACCGTTCGGGCTATTTCATTCGCGAAACACTTTGCGATACTCGAGGCGCGGATACTCGGAAAACCCTGATCGGCATCCACGGCAGCCTTCCAGATGAGTAGACGCGAAGCCTCGACCTGCATTGCCATCTCGGCGAGTTTCAACTGGACGGCCTGAAAATCGATGATCGGCTTGCCAAACTGCTTGCGCTCCTGGACGTAGGCAGTCACATCGTCGAGTGCTGCGGACGCCTGGGCCAACGCCATGGTCGCGTTGCCACACCGTTCGAGATCGAAGGCCGTCATCAATTTGCCGAAGCCACCGGCGCCTACGACTATGTTCGTCACCGGCACCCGGACCTCGTCAAGATAGACATCAGACGACGGTACACCGCGAAAGCCCATCAAATGCTCGGGTTGGCCAAAGCTCAATCCCTGCGTGCCCTTCTCAACGTAGACCGCACCGATCGACTTGGCGCCTGGCTCATCATTGAATCTGCAGTAGACGAGATATCCATCGGCATGATTTCCACCTGAACACCATCGCTTGGTGCCACTGATCACGACTTCGTCGTTGTCCACCGTGGCTCGCGTTTTCAGATCGGTTAGTGCCGACCCTGCTTGCGGTTCGGACATTGCAATCGCGACGACTTTCTCGCCGGCACAAACGGCAGGGACGACGGCCTCCACCAATGATCTTTCTCCGAAACGCTCAATCGCGCGAACAGGTCCAACGCAGGATTCGAATACGGGAAAGCCGATAGCAGTGGAGATTCGGCCAAGCTCCTCAACGACCAGCAGCGCCTCCAGGTTACCCAGTCCCTGTCCTCCCAGCTCAGGGGCTATGTTGATCCCGAGATAGCCCATATCGGCAAATTCCCCGACAAGCTCACTCGTTGGCGGATCGCCACTGCGTTCAATCTCTTCGGCTATGGGTATCAATCGTTCCGCGGCGTAACGGCGCACGCTGTCGCGTAGTTCGATTTGTTCCTCTGTAAGTTGAAAGTCGATTCCGATGCCTCGTTGTCGGGTTCGAGAGTCAGGCGTGCAGTGCTATGTGCGGTATTTGTAGCGCAATACGATTTTGAAGGAAATTCAAAAACTGTGTTTTCAATGATACAATAGCTTTCGTCCGGGGTCTTGGTTTGAAACGCTTGATGATGCCACCCGGCTGTCGCGTCACGTGCGGTAGAGCTGGGGGTTCATTGAGTTTGATGAGGCAGGGGCAGTTTGACCGCATTCTTGAAGGCCTCGAGTCGCAGCGCCGGCACCAGGGACGACCGGATGACTTCGAGCCTCTGCCGACCATTCCGGCAGGGCGTTATACCGATAGCCTGTTTCTAAAACTGGAAAAAGAGAGACTGTGGGGTCGGTCCTGGTTGTACGCTTGTCATGCTGATCAACTGCCGGAACCGGGCAGCTTCGTAAGCTGTGAAAAAACCGGATCGCCACTAGTTATCGTGCGATGCCGGGACGGCAGAATTCGAGCCTTCTACAACACATGTCGGCATCGTGGTGGACCGCTGGTCAAGGCAACATCCGGAAAACTGAAGCGTGGTTTCGTTTGTCCATTTCACGGCTGGAGCTACGATCTCGACGGTCGGCTGGTTGGCGTGCGGGACCGGGAAGACTTCGGCGAGCTGGATTTCGAATGCCACAGCCTGAAAGAGGTCCGCTGCGAGTCATTCGGAAAGTGGGTATTTCTCAATGAAGATACAAACGCGGAGTCCCTGACGGACTATATGGGCCCAATCGCAGAACAGTGGCGGCAATTGGACCCCGAAACGATTCGCCATATTGCCAGCAGCAGCCACGTCGTGGAGTGCAACTACAAAATGATGCTGGAGGCTTTCCTCGAGGTCTACCATCTGCAGACCGTGCACACCGACACGGCCGGTCGCTTCCTCGACTACCGGGCCAGCAAGCACGTTCTCTGGAACAATGGCCATTCCCTGATGTTGACGCCCAATAGAGATCCGGACTGGATTGATCCAGGAACACGAGGCATGCCTGCGTTTGCCGCTGTTGGCGAATTTCCGGACCGAGTCAATGTTTCGTACAACCTCTACCCCAACCTGGTCACGCCGGTTGCTGCAACCGGAATCCCGTTCCTGTTGTTCTGGCCGTTGAGCGACACCTCGACGCAGGTGGACTGCCACTGGTTTTCCCCGGACTGGGGAGCGGGTGAACGGCATGAACTGTGGGACACGCGCATACGAAATTTCGAACGAATTCTCGAAGAAGACCTGGAGATTGCACCGTATTTGCAAAAATCGGCAACTTCCAGGGCATTTGACGGCTGCCGGCTGAGTTTTCAGGAACGCAGAATCTACTATTGGCACGAGGAACTGGACCGCCGCATCGGGCAGGACGAGATTCCAGCATCGCTGTCAGTCTCACCGCGTATGGAGAGCCTCATCGACGACCGATCAGATTCGATACCACCCAAAGACTGACAACGATCATAAGGAAGACCAAACCATGAGCGACACGATACTGCCTCGCGTACCACGCGAAGAGATGACCGAGTCGGCGCGGACTGCATTTGACGCCCTTGTAGAACTGTCGGGTGACGCAACTTTCGTCGAAGTGTTCGCCAATGCTCAGGAACTGCTCAATTTTGCAATGGTGGATTTCTATCAAAAATTGTTTTTCGAGGGCCGTGTCGACGAGCGTTATATGCAGCTTGCTCGACTCAGACTCAGCATGAATCATGGATGTCGAACCTGCAATCTCCAGAACCTCAAGGGTGTCGCGAGTTTTGGCTATACGGACGCACAGATCGATGCTATGTGGGCTGGAGACTACAGCTCGTTCAGCGAAGACGAACAAGCGGTGATGGAATTGGCCGACGAGATCGCACTGAACAACCGGGAGGGTGAGTATACGAAGGACTTGCACGATAAGCTGCTGAGGCATTTTGAGGTCGAGGATATTCTCAATATTTCCCTGTGCCTCGGCGTAATCGTCGGGCTCGTCAAGCTTTCATTTGCGCTTGGATTGGTAGAAAAAGAGTCCTATTGCGAGTTCGGGGTCGTTGCAACAGCCTGAATAAAGAGGAGGTACCCATGTGGAAGAATGTTGTAGAGACCTGGCAAATCGATTCACAGGCCGATCCGGCTGATCTGGAAGCAAAACAGCCGTTTGTCGACAACGGGCTGGAGGTCATAGAGCCTTCGCGTTACTACGATAAGAGCTTCATGCAACTGGAGTGGGAGCGTCTCTGGACCCGTGTCTGGCTCATCGCCGGGATCGAGACCGATATTCCAGAACCCGGCGATTACACCGTATTCCGGCTTGGGCGCGAAAGCATCCTTGTCGTGCGCCAACAGGATGGCTCAGTCAAAGCCATGTATAACGTGTGCGCGCATCGTGGCAATCTGATTGCGCTGAACGACCGCGGCAGTGCACGGCAGTTCACCTGTGCGTTCCACTCCTGGCAATACGACCTCGATGGCCACTGTACGTCGATCACCGATAAAGAGACCTTCAACCCTAAACTGGTGAAGAAGACACCCGCGTTAAAGCCGGTGCACTGTGAAACGTACGCAGGGCTGATTTTTGTCAGCCTGGCCGAAGACCCTCCGCCACTGCGAGAGCAATTTGGTTTGCCGGAGGGCTACCTCGAAAACTACGAGCTCGATAAAATGCACTGTGTGCGCCACGTCGTCAGCGAATGGGCTGCGAACTGGAAATCCGGCGTCGATGCATTCTACGAAACCTATCACTTGCATGCCGTACACCCGGAAACGCAGGATGTGATGGACGATATGGGTGTCCAGGTCGATCTATATCCCAATGGCTGCAGTCGCATGCTGGTACCCATAGGCGTCAAGACTAAACGCCAGGCAGACCAGGAATCCATGAATCCTGGCCTGCAATACATGATGCTGGAAGCCAGCATGGACGTTGAGGCGTTTGACGGCTCGGCCGCGGACGTTCGTGCCGCGATCGCACAAGCCAAACGAGAGCGCTCCGATCGGCTCGGTCTCGGCTACGAGCGTTTCACAGACGGCCAGCTGACCGACAGCTGGGCGACCGGAATATTTCCGAATGTGCAGATCGGTCTGCACCCGGAGGGTGCGTTCCTGATGCGTTTCATGCCGCACCCGACTGATCCCGAAAAATTCTACTACGACACGATGACACTGATTCGGCCGGTCGATGACCCGGACTACGCGGTACCGGGCTGGATGGGCGTGCCGGAAGGTACGGACACCAGCGGCGAGATCCGCCCTGACATCGAGTACGTACCGGCTGGTGAATCGCCGAACCTCGGCCTGGTACTCGATCAGGACTCCGAGCTGTTGCCGATCGTTCAGCGCGGCATCCGTTCCAGAGGGTTCAATGGTCCCATTTGGAGCGAACAGGAGCAGCGGCTCAGGCACTTTCATGTCGAGCTGAACAGATACCTCGATGGAGAGAAATAGTCTTCGGCAGACGGTGATGTCAAGGCCTGTCCAATTACTGATGGCACTCATTGTCGTAGCGGCGGTCGCGTCCATATACGTCGTGGGCATCGCACTGGACTGGTACGGCGAAACGGAGGGCATTGGGCTGATAAAGGCACCCGCCTTGCCTGCGAGGGTCCGCGAGGCCGCCGCCGTGGAGCAACGCAAGGCGGTAGGGCTGCCGGCAGGCAGCGGTTCCAGCCAGATTCTGTTTGGCGACCTTCATGTGCATACGACGTTTTCTTCCGATGCGTTTCGTATGAGCCTGCCCATGGTTCAGGGCGAAGGCGCCCATCCGCCGGCGGACGCCTGTGACTTTGCGCGAATTTGCGCCGCGCTCGATTTCTGGGCGTTGACGGATCACGCAGAAAGCCTCACAGAAACGCAATGGAACCGCTCTATCGATAGCGTCCAGCAATGCAATGCGGTGTCCGGCCCGGCGGGCAATCCCGACATGCTGACGTTCATGGGTTTCGAATGGACGCAGGCCGGTACCGAGCCAGTCAATCACTACGGCCACAAGAACGTCATCTTCAAATACGATGATCGCGAGCACCTGCCGGTGCGTCCTATTTCTTCGCCCTTCCGTGCTGCTTTTGGCAGTATTCCACTCAAGCTGCGCGTACTGCCGCCCCTGATGGATCTTCCGGACCGGCAACGCTATTTTGATTTTGGCCGTCTCGTACGGACGGTCGGCGATCAGCCGATTTGTGACGACGGCGTACACGCTCGCGACCTGCCCGCGGATTGCGCGGAGATTGCGGCTACCCCCGACCACCTGTTTCGCAAGTTGCGCGAGTGGGATCTCGATTCCATCGTGATCCCGCATGGCAACGCCTGGGGAATTTACTCACCGGCCGGAACTGCCTGGGACAAGCAACTCGCCGGCGACATGCATGACCCGGAACGACAGATCCTGCTGGAGGTGTATTCGGGCCATGGTAATTCGGAGGAGTATCGGGACTTTTCCGCCGTGACGATTGCAGGCGATGGTACGAAGACATGCCCGAAACCGCGGCCTGACTATCTGCCCTCCTGCTGGCAAGCCGGGGAGCTGATTCGAAAGCGTTGCGCAGCCGGCGGGGACGACGAATCGGAGTGCGAACGTCGTGCCGCATTGGCACGCGACAAGTACCTCGAGTACGGGCAGCTCGGCTGGCATACGGTACCCGGCACGACGCTGGAGGACTGGCTTGACGCCGGGCAATGTCGCGACTGTTACCAGCCAGCATTCAACTATCGACCCAAAGGCTCTGCACAGTACGCGCTGGCGCTGCGCAATTTCGATTCGCCGGACGAGCAGCGGCGGTTCCGCTTTGGCTTGATGGCATCCAGCGACAATCATACGGCCAGGCCCGGGACCGGCTACAAGGAATCTGAGCGGCAGGCCATGTCCGACTGGTGGGGCTACCGGGACGTGGCGTACCGCCGCAGGTTCTCGACAGATCGGGGTCGCCCCGATCCCGTCAGCGTCGATGTCGATCCCTCAAAGCTCGACGTGTTCAACATCCTGGAGTTGGAGCGCCAGTCGAGCTATTTCCTGACGGGCGGGCTGGTTGCGATCCACTCCCGCGGGCGTGATCGGGAAACCGTCTGGAGTGCCATGCAGCGCAAGGCCGTGTATGGCACATCGGGTCAGCGTACTCTGTTGTGGTTCAATCTTGTCAATCCGCCGGACGGCGAAGATCGCGAACTGGAGATGGGCGCCGAAGTCGCTATGGCGGAAAACCCGCGGTTCCAGGTTCGTGCGGTGGGCGCATTCGAGCAACTGCCGGGCTGTCCGGAGCACAGCATGAACGCATTGCCCGCAGATCGGCTGCAACGGCTTTGTCGTGGCGAATGCTATAACCCGTCGGCAAAGCGCATCGGCATCCAACGCATCGACGTGATCAAAATCAGGCCGCAGATCGTCGCGGGCGAGGACGTCGTATCCCTGATTGAGGACCCCTGGCAAAGCTTTGCCTGTGACAGCAATGACGGGAACGGCTGCAGTGTTGAGTTTGAAGACCCGGACTTTGCCACAAGTGGAAGGGACACGGTCTACTACGTGCGTGCCCTGCAAGCGCCACAGCCGGCCATCAACGCCGGTGGGCTACGTTGTGAGTGGGACAGGCAGGGTCGATGCGCGAGGGTACAAGCCTGCTATGGGGATGACCGGACGGATCCCGACGACGACTGCCTGGCGGAGTCCGAAGGGCGCGCGTGGTCGTCGCCGATCTTCGTGGACTTCGCCTTATGACGGTTTCCGGCTCCACACTGCGCGTGCCGCTCCTGGTTGCGGGTGCGGTGGCGGGGCTGGTGGTTGCCGCGGGCGGATTGCTCGAGATGAAAGATACCGACGAAGTGCGTTCGCTGCCGGCGGGAAACGTTGCGCGCGTTGGAGACACGCTGATACCTGCCGGCAGATTCGAAGGGCTTCTCGACGATCTTCGCGCCGACAAGCGCAACCCACTGAGCGACGAGGATCGCCAGTTCGCGGTCGAGCGGCTGATCGACGAGGAATTGCTTATTCAACGTGGGGTGGAGCTCGGTTTTACCCAGGATGCCGCTGCTGTTCGCAAGGCAATCGCGGCAGCCGTCGTTGCTCAGGTTGTTGCCGAAGCGAGCACGACGCTTCCGGATGACAAGGTGCTGCGGGATTTTTATGCGTCCACACAAAAGTTCTTTACGATACCCAGCCGGTTCCGCGTACGCTGGTGGAAACTTGACGCACAGCAACAAACGGCTGTGCAGAATGCTGCAGACGATCTGCAGAAAACAGGGGCTGAAGCCGACACGGCACGGCTGCTTGAGCAGCACGGATACGAAATGGTCGACGATCTTCCCGATGCCCTGTTACCGGCAAGCAAGTTGCTGGACTACCTGGGCCCGGTATTGCTGGAGAGGGTCATCGCAGTCGGGGCCGGCGAGATTTCACAGCCGGTTTACGCCGATCGCGCGCTGCACGTATTTCATGTGATTGAGCATGAACCCGCAACGACGCCGGCCTTTGATTCGATCATGGATATCGTTGCCCAGGAATACATGTACCGGGCAGGTGACAAGGCCCTGCGTGAGTACCTTGGCTGGCTGCGGGAACGAACGCCAGTCGTTACTAATGACACGTATTCGCGCTGATGGCAGTGCTGGTGCGAATGCCGCCGCTCATTACCATTGCACTGCTCATCTCGTGTGCAGCGCAGCTGGCTCACGCGCATCAGAGCAGCGAGTCCGCAAGTCGCTGGCAATACGCTGATCATCAACTCAGCTTGCGCTTCACCGTGAGCGAAGCGATCGCGACTGCCCTGTTTCCCGATGCCTCCGCGCGCTCGTTGCAGCGGACCGTTGCGGACTATCTTGCGGATCGTGTCGGGCCATCCGGCGCCGACAATTGCCGGGAAGTTTGGCGACTGGAAACCATCCGCTCGAGCGCCGGCTTTATGCAGCTGGAAGCAAAGTGGGACTGTCCCAAAGTGCCTGCTGTGCTCGAAATCGACGCGTTCTTCGAATTGGCGACAGAGCACAGTCACTTTTCCAGTTTTGTGCACGGCGAGCCGTTCAGCCAGAAGCTGCTAACGGCGGACCGCCCGGTTTGGCGGCTACATCCACCGCAAGCCGACACCGGGCAAAAAACGGATCGTGCGTATCATTCCCTTTTTGTTACGGGCGTTGCGCACATACTTGGTGGCGTGGACCACCTGGTCTTCCTGCTTGCCATGTTGTTGATCTGCCGAGGTACGACGGAAACCTTTTGGGCGGTCACCGGGTTTACGCTTGGCCACAGCATCAGTCTCGTTCTTGCCGTGCTGGGCACCCTGCAGCCCAATGCACCGGCGATCGAGGCGGCCATCGGGCTCACTATCGTCCTGGTGACGGTCGAGCGTGCTGCCGGTTCCGAGTCGCGCGTTGCGTCCGCGGCGTTTGCCGTTTCAATTTCATTGCTCTTGCTGTTGATTTACAGCCTGTTCGCAGGGACCGAATGGCACTCGCTTCTGCTCGCCGGCATGGCAATGTTCGCGCTCTGCTATCTCTTGTTGGCCCGGGATTTCGGTCAGCAGGCGTCATTCCGCATCTTGGCAACAGCGCTTTTCGGGCTGGTACACGGGCTTGGGTTTGCCGGGGCATTCCTGGCTATCGACATGCCCGCCAATCGACTGGCATTGTCCCTCGCCGCATTCAATATCGGAGTGGAGATTGGCCAGCTCCTGCTTGTCAGCTTGCTTGCCCTGGTGTGGCGGGCTGTGCGCGTTACCGGCAGGTTGCGGTCGATCGCGAGCGAAACGCTGGCCGCCGGGGCATGTGGCATGGGCACTTTCTGGTTCGTCAGCCGGCTGTTTGGCTAATAGCAAGGCCGGCGAGTAGTGCCGGCCTTTGCCAGGGCGATGCTTAAGTGGTCGGCCTATCGACCGCCGAACTTCGCGCCTACTTCGAGACCGAAGTAACGTGGCGGTCCGTACGCAGTCATTATCCATATTGTTGCCACGGAAAGCGCGCCGGTACGATAGCGCTCGTCCGTGATGTTGTTGGCCAAAGCCTTGACGTAGAAACGGTCCTGCGAATCGGTGTAAGTCACGCTCGCATCGACCAGGGTCTTTTCCTGCAGCGTGGTATTGAACGCGGGATCAACGTCGGAATAGGAAGAGACGGAATCGTCTTCGTAAGATACGCGTAGCGCAAAGTTCAAATCGCTGCCATTGTTCAATGGAAGCGCATAGCGGCCTTCAGCCGTTGCCATCCACTTCGGCGCCCTCGTAACGGGCTGACTGCTCAGGTCCACGTCGATCACGCCGTCAAAGTTGGTATCTGCCTCGAATTTGTCGAAAACAGCGTCCATCCATGACGCGCTGCCGCGCAGCGAGAATCGATCCGTTACCTGAAACGCTCCTTCGAACTCGACACCTTTTACGGTCATTTCTGCGGCGTTAAAGAACAGCGTCTCCTGACCGCCGCCCGGGAACGAAACATTGAAAGTTCGTTGCGCGTCGGTGTATTCGACGTAGTAAGAATTCAGCGCGACACTGGCACGGCCTTCGCCCAACGACGACTTGAGACCGACTTCGAACGAGTCCGCGATTTCCGGTTCAGTTGGCTGAGCCGCGAGATCGGTAATCGGATTCAACTGGGTGCCTAGCTGGTCGTTGTAACCGCCACTTTTGAAACCGCGAGAATATTTTGCAAAGCCCATGGTCTCTTCACTGAAGTCGTAGGCGAAGTTCAAACGGTACGTCGGTTCTGACCAACTTTTGCTGTTACGAACGACGCCAGTCGGATACCTGTTGAAATCCACGCCGTTGATCGGTTCACCCAGTTGATCCAGGGTCGGTGCGCCATCAAGAAGGAATACGTTTACACGCGGCCGTCCCGCCCACGCCTTTTCCTCGCGCGTGTAGCGTACGCCTGCCGAAATCTGTAGGTTGTCGGTGGCCTGGAATGTGCCGTCGACGAACAGGGCCTTGGCATCCGCATCCTGAGCATTGCACAGTATCAGGGGATTCTGGTTGAAGAAATCCGGTGGTGTACCGAGGAAGAAATTGTCGAGGAAGCCAACGACCTGCAGGACGCAGAATTCTGTTTCATCTTCCTGGTAGAAACCGCCGATCACATATTGAAATGCACCGTCGTTATTGGAAACCAGGCGGACCTCGGCCTGTCTCGTTGTACGATTGTCGTCGCGCGTCGCATCAAACATTGACTGCGGTGCTGTCGTGCCACCGTAGCTGCTCGGCAGACGCGACTCCTGATCACGGGATCCCAGGTTGAAAAAGAGCTTGTGACCGCCGAAGTCGTAATCGCCATTCAGGTAAATACCGTCGATATCGACGCGATGACCTCTCGACAGGTTGAGCAGCAGGTCGTCCCGAAGCGTGCTACCTGCATTATCGATCGGGTCGCCCGTAGCAGAGTGAAATCCCCACAGCGGGGCCAGATAACCGGCTGTCGATTCATTCACGATCGGTGGCGAATCGCCTTCATCGCGCACGATCTCGTACTGCAACAGCAGGTTCAGCTCGTCGCTTGGCGAAAACAACAATTTGGCCCGGCCCGAAAACACATCATCACCGCCCAGGTCGCGGCCATCTCCCGCACCCGAAGTGCCATCATGCGTCGGGTCGACTGGCACAGGTGTGCCGAGTGGACCGTAGGTCGCCGTGTTCTTGTAATAACCGTCGGACTTCAGGTACATACCTGAGAATCTGGCCGCGAGCGTCTCGCTGCCGAAATTCGCCGCGATATTGCCTTTTGTCGTGCCAAAGTCCCCAAAGTGTCCGCGGACTTCAACGGTGTTTTCGCCGAGGACCGGGCGTTTGGTACGGACGTTGATGACGCCACCGGTCGTGTTCTTTCCGAACAGCGTTCCCTGCGGACCACGCAGGACTTCCACCGCTTCGATGTCGAACATTTCCAGATTGGAGGTCTGGATATGTGGAATCACGAAATCGTCGATCGTCACGCCGACGGGCGACTCCTTGTAGAGGATAATTGTCGTTTCGGTAACGCCACGCATCGAAAATTGTGCGGACTTGAATGCCGACACAGTGCCGGACGAAAGGCCGGGGACCGAAAGTGCGATATCGTTGAGATCCCTCATCGCATACATTTCGATGTCCTTGTCGGTCAACATCGTCATCGCGATCGGCGTGCGAAGAATGTCCGTCTCGGCGCGCCGCGTGGCCGTGACGAGCACTTCTTCCAGTGTCTCGCTGCCCTTGTCGGCTGCATTCTGTGCGCCCACCGGCGGAGCCGTCATAACGAACGGCGAAATGATCAAGAGTTTGGAAAATAACGAAGTCTTCATAGGTGCTCCTCTTCCGCAGTATCGGCCATCTGATACGTTCAAATACGAATCGGGAGTTCAGGTGTTCAGGATCGGTAATTCGGACTACTAGCGGTTTGCGATCCGAATCGTGTACTGGCTTTGATTATAGGTTATTCCAGCCATCCTGACCCCCCAGGTGCCCCCTCCACGCTCCAATACTAAACTATTTCTTGAATGATCTTCAAAAAATTTTGAATTTGGTTCGGTTTCAGGTTGTAGGATGCGAATTGCTATTCAAGCGGCGGTCAGCTGCTGGAACAGGCCGCGGCAGGATGGTTTCCAGCGATTATCATAAAAGCAAGCGGTATTCCCAGTCAGGTCTCTCGCATTCCAGAAAGGCACGTGATCGAGATACTCGCGCCGGATCGTCCCGATCAGCCGTTCTATGAACGGGTGTGAAGGCGGTACACAGAGCACGGTTTTGATCTCTTCTATCTCGAGAATTCGGAGGTTGGCCTTCCGGCGGTGAAATTCGAACAGCGGGTCGTTATGCCCCAAGGGCAGGCCTCGCGCTCCGAACGCAAATAATTGGGCGGTGCCACTCCGCTGATCATTCGGTTCAGCATCCGGCACATGGTCGGGCCACCCGAACCGGGACTCGGCCGATGGTGCCGGGCGCTAAAGTACGACTGTGTGAGATTTGTGTGACTGAGTGCTGCGCGGTTGTGCTAAGTACTGAACATGCAATGGGCGTCGCGTCGATTAGTATTAATTAATTCAGTTACTTGGAAGCGAAATAGCGAACTCCGAAGGCGGGGGTCACAGGTTCGATCCGAGGCGAGCTTGCGAGCCGACACGCGGGCGGCGTAGCCGCCGCTAATCCTGTCGGGGCCGCTCTCGCGCATCCCTGCGCCTTGCGGCACTCGTGAATCCCGCGCATCGCGAACCATGAATCAGATCATCTGTGCGAAGTTGACATTGCCGATCAGGTTTTGCTGAGCAGGATCGGCAGCATTTCGACAACGTGGATGTAGCCGTTAGTGCCTAGTCCGGCAACCACCGCATCGACGACAGGCGAAACGTAGGACGTGTGTCGAAACGATTCTCGCAAGTGAGGATGTGAGATATGCAGCTCGATCTTGAGGCCATCGTAGGACTTCAGCGCGTCATGGATTGCAACCGATGTGTGAGTATACGCGGCAGCGTTGATAACGATTGCGTCGGCCGAGCCGATGGCTTCCTGTATCCACTCGACCAGCTGTCCCTCAAAATTCGACTGTCGGAACTCAACGTCTATTCCGGCTTTGGCACCGACAGCCTGACATTCCGCGGCAACATCTTTTAGGGTTGTTGTTCCATATATCGCGGGCTCTCGCGTGCCGAGCAAGTTGAGATTGGGTCCGTTGATGATTGATACTTTCATGGCAAACTAGCTGTGCAACCGCCTTGCAACGGCCCTTATAGCCAGCAAATAACTCTTCAAACCCAAACCGCAGATAAAACCCATCTGACCTTCGCTACGCTGTAGTGGTTTGCTTGTTTCTCCGCCTTGCCGAAAAATATTAGTCAGACGTACGTCGATCACAGGTTTGTTCGTGTCGGCGATCATATCGATGGCCGAACGGAACATGTCGGAGTCGGCGCTGCCCGATTTCGGGTGGCCATTCGGATTGATTATCAGCGCATCAAAGGTTTCGCTGGTGATCCAGCGGAACATCTCGTCCTGATCGTCTGTCTGACGAAATTCGAGTTTCATGCCGAGTTCGGCGCACAGTTTCGCACTCTCGTCCTGAATTTGCTCCAACGTGACGCCGCCGTACCTGTCGTCGGCAGCGTTCAAATCGGCCAGTCCTGGCCCATTCACAACCAATACAATTTTGTCCATCATAAGATATGACTTGTCGTGATCTCGACGAGTGGCGGGAATCGATATTGGCCTGTCATCGTGTCAGTGAGTGACTGACCAGCCAAGCCTTAACATCGCATTACATTGGGCCACGCAATCGGTAATTGCCTTTAGCCGGTATAGCCAATCTAATTGATATGCAACAAGAAAGTCTCCACGGCGGCAGGCCATGCTCACTGCGAAACAGGACAATGTCAAGCCAAAAAATGCGCCTCGTTTGCGGGTGGGTGAGGCAAGTTATTATGGCGGAATGGCTGTATGCTGGCGTCGTCTTGGCGACGCTTGATCCGTTAGCTGTGGAAAACGGACTCGAATGCGTTGCCGCAGATTGCCCTATACCGGTCGAAATACCGATTGACGTGTCATTCGCAGACGCAACGGCACTTGCGCCAACGCAAAGGCGTTGACTGCCACCTGCACTCCGATGAAGCACATCAGGACAGTGGCTCCGGGACAGAATGTCCCGGCGGAACTGATCTCAGGTGCAGATCACGCTGCGGGAATGGAATCTCGATATCATTCTCTGCCAGGATTCGGTTTACTTTGAGTGCCAGATCACTCTGCGTTACAACATAGATGTCATTATCCTCGACCCAGGCGCGCACAACAAAGTCCAGACTACTGTCACCGAAACCGGTAAACAGGATCACGGGTGCCGGTTGTTCCAGCAAACCCTCTTGTTCCGCCAGCGCCTGCTTCAATAACCGAATAACGGTGTCCGGATTGGTGCCGTAGGCGACGCCAACCGAGATTTCTAGACGCCGATGCCGATCGGTCATCGTCCAGTTGGTCAACGCATCCGACAGCATCGTTCCGTTGGGCACCGTAACGTCGGCGCCATCGAAGGTCCGAATTGTGCTCGAACGAATTCCGATCCGCGTAATTCTGCCTTTGACACCGGCCACCTCGATAGAATCGCCGACCTGCACGGGTCGCTCGAAGACCAGAATCATGCCGGATACGAAGCTGTTGATGATCGTCTGCAGCCCGAAGCCGAGACCAACGCCGAATGCACCGAGCAGAATCGTAATCCGGTCCATGCCGATACCCATGGCGCCTACTGCGAGCAGGAAACCGACCGTAATCAGCGCGTACTTGATCACCGACGAAATCGCAAACCCTACGCCCCGACCAAGCTGCATTCGCGGATAGACATCTTCGTCCAACAAAACGACTATCATGCGAGCGATCATGACGGCAACGATAATCGTGGCACCAAAGGCCAGAACATCGCCAAGCGAAATAGCGAGTGCACCGGCTTTCAGTTCAGTGAAGAAAATAGTTTTTGTGAAATCGATGACCCCATCGCGCAAGGCGAACAGATCCAGCGTCACGAATAGCCATATTGCGAAACTGCCTATTCGAATGACACGAGCGCTGTTCTTGCGGATAGCCGCTCGACGCGATGCAATGAACTGAAGGTGTTCCGAGAGCCAGCTGCGCATGAATAGAGCGACCAGCGCTTCAGCTGCGCGCGCCAAAGCCAGAAGCAATATGGCGAGATAGGCACTATTCAGGACGCCTGTACCCAGCAGAACGCCGAGACGGACAAATCCTGCCACAGCTGCGAGTGCTGCCAGGCTGGTGAGACCGAGAGCGACATCAAGCACCAAACGCACTCCACTTTGCATCTTTTGACCGTCTGCTCGATGCAGCGCTTTCGAGCGGACCACCATTACCGCAAGAGCGGACGCGGCGAGCATTTCAATGACGAAGATCAGTCGTGCTACCAGCGGTGCCGCTTCCAGCAAATCGCGCAGCCAGTCAACAAGGTAAAGCCCGGCCAGGAAATAGAGGGCCGGCCTGAGCCTGTCTTCCAGCAGCGGACTGACGAGGCGCACGATCGGGATCAGCATCAAAAGTCCCATCGCGTCGAATACTGAAGGCGGCGTCGACAAATAGATCCGGGGCGTCAGGATGAGCACAATCAAGGCTGCGATCGAGAACGGCCGTTCGAATATCTTCATTGCCGGCGTTGCAAGAGAATCCGACTCAGCGAGTCGGTGAGCGTGTGAGCGGGCACGACGCAAAAGCAGACCGATCACGATCAGCAAGATTATCTGAAACCCCAGGCGGTCGAGTTCACCGCGCACCATTTGCTCGACGGCGGCCCAGGATCGGGAAAGCTCGCTGGTGACACGGCCTGCCATCGCCTGTACCGAGGTTCGGTAGACCGTATCGCTCCACAGCGGTGGTCGCTCTCGACGCAGGAGATTGTTCAGCAAATTTGTCTCTTCGTCTGCAATCCGGTCCAATGCCGTTTGCACCGACGCCTGCGTGTGCCCTACCTTTCCCTGCAGTGCGAAGGCGCGGCGCTGCAAGGCGCCAAGAGACTGCCGCATCTGGTTGACTGATGTTTGAGTCGTCCTGGTAAGTTCCAGTAATTCAGGAGCGACGCCCGCCGCCCGCGCGTCCGCAACGGTGTTTGCCCAAACTTCAGCGCTGTTGTCGAGTCGCGTTAGCTCTTTGTCGATTATCTCGGCGACTTTTCGCAGATCGTCGTCCCATCGCTCCAGGCTACGACTCGATTCATTCCATTCCTGTTCGAGTTCGCCAAGTGCGTCGCGGGAGGATGCGGCGGCAACGGCGCTGCGTAGTGCGACCAGGTTCCGGGCCACAGCGATTTCGCGCTGCGTGAAATCGTGCTCGATTTCATCGAGCAGCTCGGAACGCTTGAGCAATTCCGCAGACTCGTTGAGAGATTCGTTAACCGATATTGCGTAAGCGGGGATCTCGGAGAGTTCGATCGGCGGGTTTTGCGTTTCGATCTCGGACTCTTCTTCTGCGGCGAGCTGGCCTGCAATCAGCAGGCCGGCAACGATTATCAGAACATGCCGAAGCCCAAAAGGAATTTGCCTGCGCGCCGCGCTGTGCGGAAAAGCGCTTTGACCGATCGGTCGCAGGTCGCTATTGCGCGGCTTCATAACTGTTAATCCTCTTCGACCCATAAGTACACCGGGCCATTTCGGCACACTGCCCCTGCTGGTGCCCGTTACTTCTTTGTCATCCTACAACTCTATGCCCTTTTGCCATGCCTCGAGATCGTGGACATTACCGACATGTCGGAAATTCCGGGGACACAATTTGGCTCCCGGCCGAAGTTACGATGCGAACCCTGGTGCGGGAAGGGCCGCCTTCAGCGAATTGATCAGCTCCCGGCTATTCGGCAATGGGGATCGGTGCGACGAGGCGCTCAAATTCCTTGTACGGCAGGCGTACCAGTTCGCTGTGCGAGCCGGCGTTAAAGGCAATCTGCTCGTCTTCCCTGAGCGCCGGCGAGACAAATACCTTCATGTCGTAAAGGTTGCCGAAGGGCGGCATGGCGCCTGTCTCGCAATCCGGGAATGCATCCTTGAACTCATTCTCACTGGCGAGTTCAACCTTGGTGGCCCCGAGCGTTTCCTTGAGCTTGTTCAGCTTGACGTGCTCGGAGGCCGGCGTGACCACCATTGACATCGTACCGTCGATTTTAACGACGACCGTCTTCGCGACTTCCTTGCCGGGGATGTGCGTCGTTTGGGCAACTTCTTGCGCCGTGAATGCCGGTGAGTGAGCGATGGTGACGTACTTGACATTCTCCTTGTCGAGAAATTCTTTGAGTCGTGACCCGGGCATAATCCTCTCCTCCAGTCGTCCACGGACACGCCATTCCCCCGAATCAGGCGTGCCCGGTAGGCTCCAGCGTACGCCCTTTAGCCGCAAAA